>Ga0247843_1000555_pt1 | contig 87832 bp, 84 predicted proteins | sample LaCruzMarch2017__FD_192420 | JGI IMG/M metagenome (GOLD analysis project Ga0247843, IMG submission 192420) | Freshwater microbial communities from meromictic Lake La Cruz, Castile-La Mancha, Spain - LaCruzMarch2017_8m | ecosystem: Environmental > Aquatic > Freshwater > Lake | place: Spain... | reverse complement strand
GTCGATGTGGTGATTGATGCCACAGTGCAAAACACCAACGATCTGATTGCCGCCAAAATTCAGCAAACACTCAGCAACAACAGCGCTTTCAATTCCTCCTCTGGCCGTTCGGTTTCGGTGGTTGGCAGTGTCATCACGGTGACCTACGCAGCCGGTGAGGGCGACGTGTCAGCCATTTCCACCGATTTCAGCGCCATCACGGCCGCGTCTGGCCTCGCCATGGCCGTGGCCAGCACACGAGATGCTTTGGCCAGTGGTGTCGAACAGTTCAAAGACAACGGCGCTTTCCTTAAAAGTGGCGCTCTGAGCATGAACGTCAACACCTCGGGCGCGGTGACCGCATCGTTCCTGACTGAAAAGGGCGAAACAATCAGCATGTCCGGTGTGTTCAACAACACAGCGGTGAATGAAACCTCCGCCGTCACCTTCAACGCCATGACAGCGGGTCAAACCATCACCTTGGGTGGCCTGACCTACACGGCCGGCTCAACAGGTGCCACGGCCGCCGAAGTGGCCACAGACTTTGCCTCGCGTGCCAATGGCTATGCAGGCACAGGCGGCACGGGGCCTGTCAAAGGAACTTTCAGCGGTACCCTGAGTGGCTTTGCCTCGGGTGCCGTGTCAACCAGTACCACGGTCACCTTCACAAGTGCCACCACCGGCACCAACGTCACCAATTTGTCCGTCACAGGCTCAGGTGCATTGCCCACGGTCGTGGTGACCAATGGTGCACCAGCCAGTTCCGTCACATTCATCAAAACCAGTGGCTCGAACGCGCAAGTGATCTCGGATGACATGGTCTATGAGTTCAAGAAGTCAGATGGCACGGCTGTGAGTTTGAATGGCCGCGCGTTTGAATACCATGTGGATGTTGCAGGCAGCATTCCTTCATTGCGTGCCGGCGATTTGAAGATCAATGGCATCGACATTGGCGCCTCTTATGCCACCGATGATTCGGTCTCGCCTGCCAACAATGCCGCTGGCAGTGCCATCGCCAAGGCTGCCGCCATCAATCGAAAAGCTGTTTCCACCGGGGTGACCCGTGGTGAAACACAGTCCTTGACCTTCAGTGGCACACCCTCACCCGGGACCGTGATGGTCGCAGGTGTGAGCGTCTCACTGGATGCCATGGACACCACGTCGGCCTCTGCTACAGCCAAAATTGCTGCTGCTTTGCAAGCCAGCCCTTTGTTTGGCGAGCCGACAGGACGCATGGTGACCTACATCCCAGGCAATTCCTCGCTCACCATCACTTACGCTGCGGCCGAAGGCAATGTGGCGCCCACCAATGTGCAAATGGGTTCGACCAATCTGGTGGGTTTGGTCGACACCATCGGTGAATACTTTGTGGCCAATGAGGGCACAGGCGTGTTTGCCAAGGTGAATGAAAACATGATGAGCGGTGCGGCCATGTCAGGCACCTCGGTGCTCAATGGGGTGGTGTTTGTCAATGGCTTTGCCAGCGCCAACATCACCACGGTCTTGAACAACCCGCGTGAAACCCGCATGGCTGTGGCCAAGGCGATCAACCTCATCAGTGACAAGACCGGCGTCAAAGCCATTGACACTGGCTCAGATACCAAGGGCATCACTTTATTGGCCGCCGATGGCCGCAACATCGAGGTGAGCTTTGAGACGTCTGCCAATGCCGAAGACTTTGGCGCACGCATCGGTATGCGCCAAGGTGTGCAGTCCAGCACGATTTCGTTGCAATCGAAAATCCCAACTCCCGTGGTCTTGACCTCCGACAGCACCGGTGACATCACCCGAGCCGGCTTGGTGCAAGGCAACTTCACCCGCAACCAAGCCGTTGCCAACACGGTGGTGCGTCCCATCGTGAATCCAGCTGTCGCGCAAGTTGACAGCGTTACTTTCACGACCAACCCCACAGCCGGTGATATTTATTACGTCACAGTCAACGGCACCACGTTTGAATACACCGCAGTCACAGGTGCAACCAATTTAACCCCGCAAAAGGTGCGTGATGAATTGATCACCAAGATCAACGCCAACACCGACTTGACCGTGACGGCCAAGGCAGGGCGCAACATAGGTGAAATTTTGTTGGAGTCGGACACCCCAGGTACCAGCTTCACCTTGTCGGTGTCCAAGAGCAGCGGTGCGACAAGCACGGTCTCTACTGTCAATCTGGTCGAAAACGCCAAGGCCGACTTCAAACCCTTGGGCAAAGACGACCTGATGATCAACGGTGTGAAAATCCGTCCCACCACCAGTGCGGATGACGAGTTTTCAGATTCACCCGCTACCAGCAATGACCGCAGTGCCAGTGCCATCGCCATTGCCAACGCCATCAACGCCCAAACCCCCATCACCGCCGTTCGCGCTCAGGCCAAAGGCCCAGAGATCAAAGGCTCGGTCACCCAAACCACCTTACCAGTGCTGGCCACACCCACACTGCAGTCCTTGTATTTGAATGGCGTCGAGGTGCAAGTCGAGTTCGTGCAAAACGAAACCGGCACGGCCAGACGCACCAAGGTGGTTGAGGCCATCAATCAGCGCTCTGGGCAACATGGCGTGACCGCCACAGACAACGGCAACGGTGTCAGCTTGGTTTCTGACGGCCGCAACACGTCGGTGTGGTTCAACTCGAACGTCAAAGACTTGTCGGCCGCCAATTTCGGTTTGGACCAAGGCGGTGCGGTCAAGCAAGTCTCACGCATCAACATCGCAGGCACAGTGGCCGTCACCGATTCCGCATCCGTCGTGATCAATGGCGTCACCATCACTTCTGCCAATGCCTCGGCTACAACCGCAGCCTCATTGGCAACTGCTTTAGAGACCGCCATCAACGCAGCCATCACGGCAGGCACCATCAAAAATGTGAGTGTCTCCCGCACCAATGGCGTGTTGGACATCACCTCCAGTGTGGCTGGCTCGCCCTTCGAACTGATTGGTTCAAAGGTCATCAACAGTTCGGTGGCTACCGCTGCCACCATGGCTTTGGACACCGTCACTGCCAATGATTTTGGCAACACCCAGATCACCGGTATTCGTGACGCCACCGCCACCAGCACCACGGCACGCACGCTTTACGGCACGGTCAGCATGATTGCGCAAGCACCGCAAATGCCTGGCCTGCCCGTGCCCATCGGCGCCCCCCCGTCAGAGCTGGAGAAACTCCTTCGCGCCAATGGCAAACCGTTTCTGGTGAGCGCCGGTGACGACGGTTTTGGGGTCAACAGCAATTTCTCTGTGCTGGGCTTTCAGGAAGGCACTTTTGGCGGCCGTTCCAGCTCCGACATGGATCCCCCCAAAGTCGGGCGACTGGCTTTCCAAGTTGGCGCATCTTCCAACCAGCTGATCACGATTGATTTGGCTGACTTTGGCAAGGGTGGTCCCATCACCGGTGAGATCACGGGCGACGTCGATTTGAATGTCGAGTCCCGCTCGGTGCGCATCAACACCCGCGAAGGTGCCAGTGCGGTGCTGTCCAAATTGGATGCCGCCATGGACCAAGTCAATGCCACCCGCGCCACCATGGGTGCGGTGATGAACCGCCTGGAACATGTCATCAGCAATTTGTCCAACGTGTCCATGAACATGTCTGCGTCACGCAGCCAAATCGAAGATGCCGACTACGCTTCTGCATCCACCGAATTGGCGAAGAACCAGATCATGCAGCAAGCAGGCACAGCGGTGCTGGCCCAAGCCAACACCAGCCAACAGTCTGTGCTGAAGCTCTTGGGTGGTTGATGAACCATGGGGGCTGAACCGTCCATCAAATCGCCCGACTGCTGGCAATGCAGACACTTTGCCATCAGTTGGGACACGCGCAACCCCTACAGTTGCAAGTTGATGGGCTTTAAAAGCCGCATGATTCCTTCTTTCGAGGTGTTTCGCGCCGATGGCCACCCTTGCCGTGGTTTCATGGCCAAAGTCATACCGATGCAAAACCTCACGGTTGTCGATAGGCCTAAAACCGTCAATCGGCTCTCAAAATACGTTTGAATCGGCTTGTTTCGATCTGTCGAAATGCCGACTTCACCCATCTTAAGTACCTTTTTAGGGGTTCAATTCCATCTCAATAGCGCTTAAAAGTACTCAATAAATAAGCTGGCACATGCATTGCTTATTGACCAGACCTTTGTTACTGGTTGATCAATGTGAAACCTACCACTGTTAACGCCTTTCAAGCCGTCTGGTTGGACCCCTTTTGTCCACTGGGTGAGGCCGAACGAACCCAGCTGAATGCTCATGGCATTGAACTCAATGCCATCAACACCCTGGGCGACCTGACCTTGGCCTTGCGTCGCGCCCATGTGCTGGTGATCCGTTTGGGTGACAGCGCAGAACTGCTGCGCGAAGTGCAAACCCTGATCGGCCAGCTTGGCTTCAATGTCCCTGTGGTCTGCCGTGTCGAGCGTCGCCGCATGGAAGTGGCGGTGGACGCGATGCGTTACGGCGCTTTGCATGTGCTGCCCGCCGACGAGTGGAGCCAAGCTGCCTGGCACTTGGCCACAGAGAGCCTGAGCATTGAAAAACACAAGCCCCGCAGCTTTGTGTTTGTCGACCCGATCAGCCAACACCTGCTGGCGCTGGCCCAACGTGTGGCCCAAACCGAAGTCACGGCTTTGTTGGTTGGCCCCACCGGAGCCGGTAAAGAAGTCTTGGCCCGTGTGCTGCACGAATCCTCCGCACGTGCCAAAGGCCCGTTCGTTGCGTTGAACTGCGCCGCACTGCCAGAGCACCTGATTGAAGACATGTTGTTCGGCCATGAAAAAGGCGCATTCACAGGCGCACACAAAGACCACAAAGGCTTGTTTGAACAAGCCCATGGCGGCACCGTGTTTCTGGATGAAATTGGCGAGATGCCGATTCACTTGCAAGCCAAGTTGTTGCGCGTGTTGCAAGAGAAAAAACTCAACCGTTTGGGTGGCGAAGCCTCGATCGATTTGGATGTGCGGGTGATTGCCGCCACCAACAAAGATTTGCGCCAAGCCATCGAAGCGCGTGAATTCCGCGAAGACTTGTATTTCCGCATCAGCACATTCCGCTTGCGCATCCAACCCTTGCGTGAACGCCCAGGCGATATCGTTCCTTTGGTGTTGCAGTCTTTGGCGCGCCATGCCAAGGGCAATGTGCCCTTGAGTTTGAGCAGCGATGCCCAAGCACTGCTTCAGCAATACCCCTGGCCAGGCAATGTGCGTGAGCTTGAAAACGTGGTGCAACGTGCTGTCGTGTTGTGCAACGGCCGTGTGGTGACACCAGCCCATTTGATGTTTGATGAATCGCAAGGCCATGCCGATTTGGACCACGCCGCGTCTGCAGCCCTGCCTGCATCGATGTCATCAGCCAGCCTGCCGTTCAGCCCTGTGGCTGGCAACTTGGCCGGGTCGGGTGAACCAACCGCAGTGTGCGAATTTGCCCCACCTTCTGCCGACAGTTTCACCATGCCGATGCACAGCGAAGTCCATCTCAACCCGCCGGCTGATTTGTTTTCAGCGGTGAAGGCCAGCGAACACCAAGTTATCTTGGCCGCGATCCAAGCCAGCGACAGCCGTGTCGAAGCCGCTAAAAAGTTGGGCATCAGTCCCCGCACGCTTCGCTACAAGTTGGCGCAGTTGCGCGAACGTGGCATGGACCTGGCCATTGCGGCTTGATTGAGGAGCAAACACCATGATCGACGGCATCTCAGGCAACAGCGTCAACTCGATGATGGAGACCATCCGGGCCTACCAACAAAAGGCAGCCGGTGGTGTGGATCAGGTCACGATCCAGCCGCCCCAGGTCTTGGATATCCAAGCCCCGAAAGTTGAACTGCCCAATTTCACCGAGTCGGTGAAGAACCTGCTCGACAAAGTCAATGAGACCCAGATCAAGTCCAGCAATTTGCAAGAAGCCTACCAACGTGGCGAAGACGTGCCCCTGACCGATGTGGTTTTGGGCATGCAGAAATCCTCCCTGGCGTTTGAAGCGACCTTGCAGGTCCGCAACAAAGTGCTGCGGGCGTATGAAGAAATCATGAACATGCCGGTTTAACTTTTTAAGAGAACACCATGGCCACCGCAAGCGCAACACTCAACACTCCTGCCGGTCTCAGCAACAACGCTGTCACCACCACAGACTCGGACAACGCACCGCGCTCCAGCAGCAATGCCATGGTGCCGCGCCCCGTTGGCAACTCTGCATTGACCGACCCCATGGGCATGATCCGCGACATGGTGCGTCAACCGTCGGTGCGCAAAGTCTTGCCGATCGTGGTGATCTTGATGGTGGTCGCCGCCTTTGGTTTGGCCTCGATGTCCATGAAAACGCCGTCGATGCGCGCACTGACCATGATGCTGCCAGAAGCGGACAAGCAGTTGGCGATCGAGACCCTGAAAACAGGCAACTTCAGTCCCGAGATCGACAACAACACCGGGCAGATCATGGTGCCCGCTGACAAGTACCAAGAGGCCCGCATGCTGCTGGCCTCTAAGGGTTTGCCGCGCACAGAAGTCGCTGGTATGGATACCTTGAAAGACATGCCAGCCATGACCACCAGCCAATTCATGGAGCAGGTGCGCTACAACAACGCGATGGAGCAAGAGTTGGCCAAAACCATCTCGCAAATCGCAGGCATTCGCAGCGCTCGTGTGCACTTGGCAGCGCCCAAGCAAAGCGTGTTTGTGCGCGAACGTGTACCCACCAAGGCTTCGGTGATCATCACCCGCGCGCCTGGTAAGCAAGTCTCCTCTGCCAACGTGCAAGCCATCATCTCTTTGGTGGCTTCCAGCGTTCCTTACCTCGCGCCAGAAAACGTGTCGGTGGTGGACAACTTCGGCACCTTGATGAATGACATGCTGGGCGAAGCCCCACTGGGCTTGACCGGCGCACAGTTGCAGCAAAAGCAGCAAATGGAAGACCTCTACCGCACACGCTTGGTTCAACTGCTCGCACCGATCGTTGGCGAGGCCAATGTCAGCGCTCAGGTGAGTTTGCAATTGGATTTCACCCAAGAAGAAATCACCACCGAAGACTTTGACCAGCGTGACAAAGGTCCCAAGACTCGCTCTGAGTTGTATGTGGAAGACCGCAACACCTTCAAAGATGCCATCGGCATTCCTGGCTCCTTGACCAACACACCACCCAATCCGCCGCAAAACCCGGCTGCAACCGATGTCACACCAGCTGACCCGAACAAGGGTGTGAGTGAAAAGGGGGTACAAGTGGTGGCTCGCAGCACCAAGAACTATGAGTTGGACCGTGCCGTGCGCCACACCAAGAGCGCCATGGGCAACATCCAAAAGCTGGGCGTTGGTGTTCTGATCAATGAGCGTCCGATTCCGCCTGGCACCAAGGTAGAGCCGCCTGCTGATGGCTCGCCTGCGCCCACCACCATTCCCTATACCCAAGAAGAACTCGACCGTTTGAACCAATTGGTGCGTGGCGCCGTGGGCTTCAATGACCAACGTGGCGACATCGTCACCGTGGTGGCCACCCGATTTGAAACACCTGTGGACCCCGACGCGCTGCCTTGGTACAAAGACGAAGCATTGGCATCCCTGCTCAACAGTGGTGTGGTCGCAGGCTTGTTCCTGATGTTTGTGTTGTTCGTGGTTCGCCCCATGGTCAAGAAAATGATGAAGCCTGAAGTGGACCCCGCTGCGATTGCCGCTGCTGCCTTGGCTGCCGCCTCCGCCGAAGCTGCCATGGCCGAGAAACTGCGCGCCGAGCGGATCGCCAATGCCGAGGCCGAAGCCGCTGCCCGTGTGGTGGCAGAGCGTGCAGCCCGCGAGGAAGCCGAAGAAAAAGCCCGCCGCGAAGCCCAAGAGATTGCCGATGCCGCCAGACTGGCAGCCGAGGCCCTGGCCCGAGAGGCTCAATTGGCCGAAGAGGCAGCTGCCGCCGAGTCCACCCAAATGGCCGACCAAGAGGCCGCCCGCGAAGCCGAACGCCTGGCCGCTTTGGAGATGCAAGCCGAGAGTGGTGAGGCAGCTGAAGTTGAACTCGAAGATGGCGAATCGCTCGATGACCTCAAAGCACGCATGGGCAAGCTCAAACCCAAGAAGCAAACCATCCCATCCGATTTGCTCAACAATGCCAACTCGTATGACGATAAAGTAGCTTTGATCCGCATGATTGTGTCTGACAACTCTGGACGTGTGGCCAGTGTCATGCGCAACATGATCCAGTCTTGATGAACACACAGCGACCAAGGAAACAAAATGGCTGATTCAGATACCATCGTTTGGACCCCCGAGCTGCGTGCCGAAATGGAGGCGATGACCTCCACACAACGCGCTGCCGTGCTCATGTTGTTGCTCGGCGAAGAGCAAGCAGCAGAAATTGTCAAATACCTCAGCCCCAAAGAGGTTCAGGCTTTGGGTGCTGCCATGGTGCAAGCCTCCAGCTTGTCCCAAAATGCAGTCAATGTGGTGCTGGACCAATTTGTCGACATGCTGAAAAAACAAAACAGCGTTGGCTTGGGTGGCTCCGATTATGTGGACCGGGTCATGCGTTTGGCGCTGGGCGAAGACAAAGCCAACTCGGTGTTGAACCGCATCATGCCGGGACAAGGCACCAAAGGCTTGGATATCCTCAGCTGGATGGACCCCCGTTCCATCGCCGAGATGATTCGCACCGAACACCCGCAAGTGATTGCCATCATTTTGTCCATCCTGGACACCAGCGTTGCTGCCGATGTCTTGGTTTATTTGCCCCCCGAGGTGCGCCCCGAGGCGATTCAGCGTGTGGCCGCCATGGACACAGTGCAGCCCTCGGCCATGGCTGAACTCGAGCAAATCATGAAGCAACAGTTTGCCAAGAGTTCGTCCTCCAAGTCGTCCAGTTTCGGTGGTATCAAGGCGGCTGCGGCCATCATGAACAAAACCAAAACCGATATGGAGCGCTCGGTCATGGATGGTTTGGAAGAAATCGATGTCGACTTGATGATGAAGATTCAAGATCAGATGTTCACCTTCGACAACCTGGTCACCGTGGACAACAAAGGCATTCAAGTGCTCATGCGCAATGTCGAACCCGATCAACTCATGGTGGCGCTCAAAGGCGCACCCGATGAAGTGTTGGCGCGGTTCTTGGACAACATGTCCGAACGTGCCCGTGGCATGTTCAAAGACGACATGGACGCCCGTGGTCCGGTCCGTGTGGCCGATGTGGAAGACTCGCAGAAGAAGATCATGCGCTTGGCTCGCAAGTTGTCAGATACCGGCGAATTGATCTTGGGCGGAGCCGATTTTGTTTAACCTTGACCCCAAGCCAACTGCGCCCCGCCATTGGCTGGACGACACTTGGCTCAATTCTTCCTCGCGTCCGATTCAAAACTTCGGCGAGTTCGATTGGCTAAATGTGCCCAAGCTCGACTACGCCCAAGTCCTGTTCAGGCAACTGGCGACGCCAGAGAACGCAAAAATCTTCGACCATGCCGACGACTTTGTGCTGGAAACCTTTGGTCGAGTCCGGCAGTTTGAGATGGCTACCGAAGAAGTCACTGTGGCCGAAGAAAAATCGCTGGACGATGTCCTGCTGCCGACGCAAGAGCCACCGATTGAACCGCCAACGCGTGACCCATTGCCCCTGCCCGTGTTGGCCGACCCGGCCTGGCTGCTGACAGCCGAAAGTTTTTGGTCGCCCCCCGATGCCCAGACCTTTGACGGCTTGCCTTTTGATGCCAACGCCGCGCCCGAATTGGATTCAACAGCCTTGGCCGCTGCAAGTCTAGCCGCTTATGCCCAAGGCCATGCCGATGGCCTGCTGGCTGGCCAAGCGCAAGGCCATGCCCAAGGCCATCTGGCTGGTGTGGCAGACGGCCACGCGCAAGCCATCACGGACGCCAAAGCGCAAGCTCAATCGCAGATGCAAGCCGAGTTGGCTGCAGCCCAAGCCCTGGCCCAAGAAGCTTTAAACGAACAACTCAAGGTGCTGCAGGCGGTCAACGACCAGTTAAGCAGCTTCAGCAACAAACCCGACGCCTTGTTCGAGCCGCTCAAACGCTTGGCGGTGCACATCAGCGAGCAACTGGTGTTGGCCGAATTGAATTTATCCGGCCAAGCCATCGAGCGCTTGGTGCAACGCTGCTTGGATGAATTGGACAAGCACGCCCAGTCACCCATCGTGATCGAACTCAACCCGCAAGACAAAGCCCGCTTGCAAGATATCAATGCCGAAGTTGTCAACCACATGCAATTACAAGCCGTGCCTGGACTGCACCCCGGCAGTGTGCGGGTGGTGGTCAATGACACCCAAATTGAAGACCTGATTGAACACCGCTTGCAAGCCATGGCCAACCGCTTGTTGAACCAACCCGAGTTGTGGCGCGAGAAATCGGCGTTCTTCCGCCAACCTTTGGCGCAACGCGACGGGCAAATTCAAGACATACCGCAACGCATGGTGATTGAAGAACCACCAGAAGAGGATTTCCATGATTGATTTCTTCAATATCGCCTGCAGAACCCTGATGTCCTTAGCCTTTTTGGCTATTGTTGTGCGGCCTTTGCTGATGTCCATGGTGCGCAAAGAGCCCAATACCTTGGAGCTCGAAGAGATGGCCCAGCTGGCCGTGAACGCAGCCTTCAAAGAACAGTTCAACAGCTATTACGCTTCGCGTCCCAAAAAACTGCCAGCACCTGAGAAGTTGGTGGTCGATGTGCAAGCCACACTTGTCGGTGCAGCTGCTGAAACCCTCACGCCCTTGGTGTCACTCACCGAAGATGAACTGGCCGCCTTGGCGGCGTTTGATGCCCAAGAGGCTGAGAGGGTGCGGGGTCACGAAGAAGAGATGGCGCGCCGAGCCTCACTGGCTGCTCAAGAAGAAGCAAGAAAAGCGGAGGAAGAGGCTCAGCGTTTGGTATTGGAAGCTGCTGGGCAAGAGGGTGAAGATGATGAAGACGAAGGCCTCAAGAAGATGCGCGACAACATGAAGAAAGAGAAAAAGAAGCCGACCATCCCAGCCGAGTTGTTGGCGGGTAACAGTTACGAAGACAAACTGATGATCGTGCGATATGTGACGGAACAAGAACAAAACCGAGTCGCCAATGCGATTCGCTCCATGATTCAAATCCAGTCATGATCGATTTCGCTGCTGACATTGAAGCCACACTCACGGGTTTGCGCACTCCGCAACCCCAACGCAGTGGCACCCTGGTGCGCCTGGTCGGCATGACCTTGGAAGCCCGTGGTGTGATGGCACCCTTGGGTGCTTGCTGCGAAGTGGTGGGTCAGCATGGTCACCGTGTCGAAGCTGAAGTGGTGGGTTTCAACGACAAAGTCTTGTTCTTGATGCCATTCACCGAGCCCACGGGTGTGGGACCGGGTGACATGGTTCGCGTGCTCAGCAATTCGTCGCTGGTCAACTTAGGGCCCGAACTCTTGGGTCGTGTGATCGACGGACGTTGCCAACCATTGGATGGCAAACCAGACCCTGGCTGCAAAGAGCTCCTGAGTTTGTTGGGCCGCCCGATCAACCCGATGGAGCGTGGCCCGATCAATAAAATTTTGGACGTGGGTGTCAAAGCCATCAACGGTGTGCTCACCTTGGGTCGTGGCCAGCGTTTGGGACTGGTGGCTGGCTCGGGGGTGGGCAAGAGTGTGCTCTTGGGCATGCTGACCCGTTTCACCAAGGCCGATGTGGTGGTGATTGGACTGATCGGTGAACGTGGCCGTGAGGTGCAAGCATTCATCCAAGAATCCCTGGGCGAAGATGGCTTGGCCAAGTCGGTGGTGGTGGCGGCTCCGGCCAATGTGTCACCCGTGTTGCGCTTGAAAGCCACGCACCTGACCCATGTGATTGCCGAATATTTCCGTGACCAAGGCAAAGATGTACTGATGCTGTGCGACAGCTTGACCCGGGTGGCCCATGCGCAGCGGGAAATCGGTTTGGCGATTGGCGAGCCGCCCACCGCCAAAGGTTACCCTCCATCTGTTTTTGCTTTATTGCCGAATTTGATTGAACGCGGCGGCGTTGGCCGCCATGGCCACGGCTCGATCACCGCTATCTACACCGTGTTGGCTGAAGGCGATGACGCGTCTGACCCGATCGTTGACATTGCCCGCGCCTCTTTGGACGGGCAGGTGATGCTGTCGCGCAAATTGGCCGACTCTGCGCACTACCCCGCCATTGACCTCACGGGCTCTATTTCTCGATTGATGCAGTCGTTGCTCAGCAACGATGATTTGAAGTCGGCCAATAAATTGCGCCGCTTATGGTCCATTTATCAACAAAACGTCGACCTGGTGCAAGTGGGCGCCTATGAACACGGCTCTAACCCCGAATTGGACGAAGCCATTCGCCTGAACGAGCGCATTGTGAATTTTTTGCGCCAAGACATGCACATCAGCCAAGACTACGAGACCACGCGTCAACAGCTGCGTGAGTTGCTGAGCCTTTGAACAGGACTTGACACATGAAACCCCGCAGTTGTTGGTCGGTGTTGGCAAAAAAAGCCAAAGACGAAGAAGAAGCCGCACAACATGCGCTGTCCGAAGCACGCAAGCGCGTGGAACATTTGCGCGCCAGTCGCCAGCGCATGGATGATTTGTTGGCCGATTACAAACGCAGAGCCCTGGACAACCAAACCAAGTTGCAAACCATGGCGGACACCACCAACAGCCGTCAGTTCATGTTGAATTTGCAAGAACTCGTCAACCGCGTGGACAAAGATCTGCAGGTTGCACTGGCCGCGCTTGAACGGGCCAAGGTGACCCTCATGCAAGCCACGCAGCAGCGCATGAAAATGGAAGCCATGCAAGAAAAAGACTTGGCCGCTGTTGAAAATTGGCAGCGCAAGCGAGAACAAAAAGAGATGGACAGCTTGGGGCTGACGCTCTACAACCTCAAGGCCTGATCCAGGCGGCTTGCAGCCAATGCCAATAGTGGGGCTTGAATGCCCAAGGCAGCATCACGGTCGGGGTGTTGGATGCAAACACAGTTTGGGTGGAGTGGTCATGCCACACCCCTTTGGCATTGACCTTGGTCAACAACAGTTGTGCTGCCTCTGCATGTGAACGTTGTTCGAGGTCCATGGCAATGCGAGCGGCATCTTCTGGCATGTCGTCTAACCGTTTCCATTGCACGGTTTGATAGGAAGGCAAGGACATCTCGGGGTCGATGGGCCCGGAATACACATCGTGCAAACTGCCCCAGGCACGTCCTTTCAACATGGTTTTGAGTTGCCCCAGTTGACGCTCTGCCATGTCTTCGTCTCCCAAGCGAAAGCCCACCTGCCCTAAAACATTGTCAAACCACAAACACGCATCTGGGTGTTGCAGCAGCAAACTGGGCAAGCCTGCGATCGCGTCTTGTCGGTGAAAGTGCAAGGTGACACCTTGCGCTTTGAGGGCTTTGCCATGACGCAATCCAAACAACAGTGGCACCAGCGGGTCAATGTCATACACATCAATCTGTTTGAACTGCATCAGCCATGGCGTTGGTAGCATCCAACCCGCACTGCAGCCTATCAACAGCACATGTTTTTGAGTGGGTTGCACCTGTGACAAGAACGTGGCAATCAGCTCGCGGGTAGGCAACCAGCGGTTGATCGAGCGCAGCGCATGCACATGCCAATTCAGGCCGCCTGTGCCCCCGGCGTTGGCCAGGTCGCGCAGCCAGGTGGCCCAACCGGTGTGGGCTCGTAAAAAAGCCCCGCCGGCAAGCAATTTGTCGGTTTTCCCAAAATTTTCCATATTTCACTCTTATGCGATAGATAATGGAGCCCATGCCAAACCAAGACTGGGCCCAGTACTCTCTCAGTATGACATTCGTCTTGTTGCTGTTGGCGGCGGTCCTGTGGTGGCTGTCGCGTCGCAACAAGGGCTTTCTCCTCCCCGCCAACCAGCGGCGTATCCAAATTCTAGAAGCCCATCCTATGGGCTTGCGCCACAAACTCTTGCTGGTGCAAGTGGACTCGCAGCGATTGCTGTTGGCCATCAATGCCAACGATATCCAAACACTGCATGCCTGGCCTGCAGATCCCCCATCCCAAGACCAACAAGGTACCAGAGATGCGCTTTAAACACATTTGCTTGCCGGTGCTGCTGTTATTGGTTCTGTGGTTGCCAGACCTGGCCATGGCGCAGGGCCTGCCCATGGTCACGGTCAACAGTGGCAAGGGCGGTCAACAGTACAGCCTGACGCTGCAACTGCTGGGCCTGATGACGGTCTTGACCTTGTTGCCCTCATTGCTGCTGATGATGACTTCCTTTGTACGCATCATCATCGTCTTGTCGATCTTGCGCCAGGCGCTGGGCACAGGGCAAACACCGCCCAACACCGTGTTGGTTGGTTTGGCTTTGTTCCTGACTTTTTTCATCATGACGCCCGTGTTCGATGATGTTTACAACAATGCGATTGCGCCCTATATGAACGGCACGCTGGCTTTTGAAAAAGCCTTGGCCAAAGCCGAGGTGCCGGTGCGGGATTTCATGATGCTGCAAACCCGGGAAGATGACATCGCCATGTTCATGCAAATCGCCCAGCGCAAGGAAGTGGCCAGCGCGGCAGAGGTGCCCTTCACCACCTTGGTGCCCGCCTTTCTCACCTCTGAGTTGAAAAGCGCGTTCATGATTGGCTTCATGGTCTACATTCCGTTTGTGGTGATTGACCTGATCGTGGCCAGTGTCTTGATGTCCATGGGCATGATGATGTTGTCCCCCATGATCATCTCCATGCCTTTCAAACTGATGCTGTTTGTGTTGGTCGACGGCTGGACTTTGTTGATGGGTTCACTGGCCTCAAGTTTTATTTTTAAATAGGGAGGGCGACATGGATACAGCAACGGTGGTTGATTTGGCCCGCCAAGCATTGTGGATGACGATGCTTATCTCCGCCCCATTGTTGTTGGTGGCCTTGGTTGTTGGTTTGGTCGTAGGTATTTTTCAAGCGGCGACCTCGATCAATGAACAAACCTTGAGCTTCATCCCCAAGTTGCTTGCTTTGGGACTGACGGCTGCGGTGTTTGGTGGATGGATGATCAACTCGTTGGTGGATTACACCAAGGTGCTTTTCGGTCGGATTCCAGGTTTGTTTGGGTAAAAAATGAACATTGAGATGCTCAATTTGCTCGACAGGTTTTATGCCCTGATCTGGCCAATGCTGCGTATCTCTGCATTCTTGGCTTTTGCCTCTATTTTTTCTATCCGGGCCGTTAATTTACGCATTCGCATCGTGCTCGCCTTGGTGCTCACCATCTTTTTGTCCATGCAACTGGACATACCCAAAATTGACCCAGCCACGGCCGAGGGTTTGAAAGAAATAGCCAACCAACTCTTCATTGGCTTTGTCATGGCCATGATCATGCAATTGGCAACCGCAGGTATTGTGCTCGCCGGTCAGGCCGTATCCGGCTCGATGGGCTTGTCGATGGCCAACATGATCGACCCCACCTTGGGCAACGTACCTGTGGTGTCTCAGTTTTTCACCATCATTGGCACCTTGGTTTTCTTGTCGATTGGCGGCCACCTGATTGTGTTTGGATTATTGCTGGAGTCGTTCAGCCTGTTTCCGATTGGCAAAAGCCTGATCACACAAGATGTCTTTGGCAAGATGACCGCTTGGGGTGCGATGATGTTTATCTCGGCTTTGTTGATCTCTTTGCCGGTCGTCGTTACTTTGTTGTTCGTCAACATCGGCGTGGGTTTTGTCACCCGTGCAGCCCCGAGCTTGCAGCTGTTCTCGGTTGGATTTCCTGCGATTTTGTTGTCAGGTTTTGTCATCATGTGGCTGGCTGTGCCCAGCATCATCATCCGCATTGACTGGCTTTGGGTGCAAACCTTCAACCAAATGCGCGGTATCTTGTTAGGAGGCTAGCGCGATGGCTGACGACTCCTCCGAACGGACCGAAGAACCCACCTCGCAGCGTCTGAGCAAGGCGCGTGAAGAGGGGCAGGTGGCCCGCTCAGTCGAGTTGTCAACCGCGGCCATTTTGGTGGTTGCGACATTGTTTTTCAGCCTCTCGGGCAATTACCTGTTTCACCGCTTGGGCGGCCTGTTCACATCTCAGTTGCAGTTTGACCGTAAGGTCATTGACAAAGCAGAGTTGTTGCCCGCTGTCTTTTTTCAATCATTGATTGATGGGTATTTATTGATATTGCCCGTGATGGTTTTGCTGGCGGTGGTTGCACTCGTATCCACGGTGATGAGTGGCGGTTTGATTTTCTCGCCCAAGATGATCCTGCCCAAATTCAGCAAGCTCAACCCGCTGACAGGTTTGTCACGCATGTTTGGCTTGAAGGCCTTGATTGACCTTTTAAAAACCTTTCTGAAATTTTTGGTCATCAGTCTGATTTTGTGGATGTCGATCACCAACAACATCGAAGATTTGGTGTCTCTCAACCGCATGGACTTGGGCACTGCTGTCAGCCATGCGGGCACCATGATTTTGGATGCCTGTTTTTGGATGAGCATGGGCCTGGTGGTGATTGCCATTGCCGATGTCCCGCTGCAGCATTACCAGGTCAATAAAAAGCTCAAGATGACCCGCCAGGAAATCAAGGATGAAATGAAGAATTCCGAGGGTCGTCCAGAAGTCAAGGCGACCATTCGGCGTCGCCAGCGCGAGATGGCCAACAATCGGATGATGGAGAAGGTCAAGGACGCGGATGTGGTGATCACCAATCCGCAACACTTTGCCGTGGCTTTAAGTTACGACCCCAGTTCAGATGGCGCGCCTACCCTGATCGCCAAAGGCACTGACGAGTTAGCCATGCGAATACGCGATCTGGCCAAGGAAGAAGGGGTGCATATCTTTGAAGCGCCAGACCTGGCCCGTGCGCTTTACTTCACCACCAAGTTAGACCATCCGATCCATGAAGGTCTCTATCATGCGGTGGCCCAAGTGATTGCTTACGTGTTTAGCTTGAACCAGACCTATGCGGGTGCCGAAGGCATTATCAAACCCTCGCTGCGCATCCCTGACAATATGCGCTATGACGAAAATGGTTTTCTCTTTAAGTGATGACTTGATGACAGCCTGCCGAACATGATCGACTTCTACCAAAGCCCTGCGGACAAACTGCGCTTCGAGATATTGCTCAAATCTTTGCGAGAGGGTCGACTCAACCTGGCCATCTTGGGGGACGATGAGGTGGCGCTGGCGCATTACGGCAAACGGATTTTTCAGCACTTGCGCGAACAAGGTGAAGCACATGTCGAATTGTGGACCTCGGCTGACTCAGACAAGTTGGTTGACCGGTTCAACGAGATTTTGTCGGAATTGACCTTGGACCAAGCGCTGGACAAGGGTAACAAAACCATTCCCAAGCGCTACATGATCTTTCCCGACACCCAGGGCATACAAGACTTTGAATTGCAACTCCTGGCCCGCTTGGTCAATGGCTTTCCCGCCAGCAACATCAACCTGATTTTGCTGATCCACAACCAAAGCAACCATGAGAAGAAGCTTTCCACTTTTGGAAAAAATATATTGCAATGGGTGCTCGAGTCTGAAGACCCGACACCCAGCAAGCCCCAGCGCATCGAAACCTTAGAAGATTGGCCGGGCGCCAACAGCCTGCCCTCGAGTCCCGCGTCTCCCCCATCAGCGTCTGCGCCGTTGGACTTGCCGCCAGCGCCTCTGCCGCCGCTGGAACCGGGCCAAGCCACGCCCGCCGATCCGGGCATGGGTCTGCCAGGTGACCCAGTGATGGGCGATGCGATCCCAGCGCCGCAGATGCCCACCGGGGAAGAGTTGGCCAAGTCCTGGGAGGTGAAACCGTCCAGCGGTTTTGGCGGCAAACTCGCAGGCATGTTGTTGTTGGTCTTGTTGGTCAGTTTGGCCGCCTATGGCTTTTTGTACAAGGACCAGGTCTTGCAAGAGGTACAAAATTTGCAAACCTATTTAGCAGGACCCAGCAAACCCACTCAAACCACCACCACGGTCAACCCATCTGCTGCCCCGACCCCTGCGCCGTCCAAGGTGGGCATGTCCTCGAGCAACAGCCCAGGGCCCTTGAAACCCTCGGATGCCTTGAGCACTGACAAAGGTGAAGCCCTGATGCCGCCACCAGCAGAGACGCCAGTCCAAGTCGCTGAAACCCCCAAACCTGCTGAAAAAACAACAAATTCAAGCCCTGAAAAATCGGCAGAAAAAGCAGTCAAATCTGAGGCTCAAGCAGACGATCCAGCATGGGTTTCAGCGCTCGACGAGGACGCTTGGGTGATGCAACATGGCGCATTTGACAGCCTGGCCGAAGCTCGTACATTTCAAGCCAGTGCGCTTGGCTACAGGGCTGGTCAGGTGTTTTACACCCAGCGCAAGGGCAGCAAACCTTACTACATCCTGATCACAGGCCCCTATGCAGAGAAGGTCCAGGCAGAGGCCTTGATGCGCCAAAATCCCCCTTTGGCCAAGGCTTGGCTGCGGTCGGGAAAGTCCCTGAAAGCTCAGTTTCAAGAGTAGGCTTAGTCATTCGATCAAGAAGTTCCCACCAAGTTCGATTCCAACTTTTGGAGTAAAGCCATGAGTCAAGAAAACGATTTTCCAGACGAGCCCTTGCCGGATGATCCGCCCCCCGCCGAGGAAGAGGGCAATGTTGTCTTTGAGCGAAACCAGAGCACCCATGCTTCCTCGGAGATCACGGCATTGAACGGTGGCCCCAATCATTCGCCAGTAGCCGACGGGGAGACGTTCAGCGCTTACGGGCGTTTGGACCCAGCCAGCCTGGCGGCCTTGCAGAGCACCGAATTGGCCGAGCCCGATCTGTATAACCACGGCCAAGCCGAGTTGGCCGATGCGCAGGTGGTCAGTCAGCCCGTGGCAACCGCCCTAGACACCCAAGAGGCCGCAAAACCCATCCCGTTAGAACTGGATTTATCCAATTGGAACCCGCACTTAGCACATTTGGTTCAAGTTGGACTGACTTCGGCCGATCTTTGGGAAGAGCAATACAAGCCTCGGATCGACCAATTGCATGATGAAATCAACACGGTCAATATGCGGTTGGACAATCTGGCCAGGTTCAAACCCAAATTAAAGCATTTTTAAGGAAAACACATGGCGCGAGACTCTACACCCGCAGTAGCCTCTGACAAGGCTGTGACACTGCAAGAGCCTGCTGCGCCGATGGATGTGGATGAAAGGGATGGCTTGGCCGAAGGCATCGAGGCCTTGGAGGCCAAAGCCTTGAATGGTTCGGAGGTTTCACGGCAGCTCGAAGACCTCACCAGTGTGGTGCTGAGCTCTGCCGAGGTGTCCACCCGCTCTGCCGAGGTGGCCGCCAATATCAGCCATGAAATGCGCGAAGTGATGAAAAATGTCACCGCTGCGAGCGACAAAAACATCCTGCATTCCCGGGTGATCTTGATTGGTTTGTTGGCGTTTTTGTTGATCGCTGTGGGCACCTTTTTTGCCATTTCCACCCGCTTGCAGCAAAACATCCGCCAACTCGATGCCTTGTCACTGGCTGTCGGTAAGAGGGTGGTTGAACTCGATGCCACCTTGGCTACCTTTGGCGACGCGACCCGGGGCTTGGGGGACACCACCGAGAAACTCGACGGCATGGAAGAGCGACAAATCAAACTGGACGAAAAGTTGGAAGGTCGCATGGATGAGCTCAACAAAATGTTTGGCAAGATGCCAGAGCAAATTGCCGGACAACTCAGCGGCCAATCAGAGAAAAATTTGGATGCCAAATTGCTAGGCTTGCAAAAAAGTATCCAAGCCTTAGAGAGCAAGGTACAGGTGCTGGCCAGCAAACCGGCCACGGCTGTTCCAGCGGTTCGAGATGGTCAAAAAGAAGTGTTGGCTGAAATCCAAAAACTCAAGAAAGAGCTCGACGCTGCCAATTTAGCCAACACAAACGCGGCCAAAGCTGCCAAAGAGCGTGAAAAACAGCTTGAAAAGGAGAAAACAGCAGCGCCGCCCAAACCCTCGCCCACTGCCTTGAAAGCTGCCGCAGATGCCAAGGCAGCTGCAGACGCCAAAGCTGCCGCAGATGCCAAGGCCGCTGCAGATGCCAAGGCCGCTGCAGATGCCAAGGCCGCTGCAGATGCCAAGGCAGCCTCTGATGCCAGAGTCGCGGCCGAGGCCAGAGCTGCTGCCGCTGCCGCCACCAAAGCTGCTCAGGAAGCTGCCAAAGCCGCCGCCGAGGCCAAGGCTGCAGCCCAACCACCAGCGATTCCACCGCGCGCCGCGCCCAAAGAGGACCGGGTGATCTACCCCCGACCTGCCAGCGAGAATTGATACTCAGTGCAGATGAAAGTCTGCAGCGCTGGCTTTGGGCCAGTGGCTCTTGAAAGGTTCGGGCAATTCGCCCCAGTTTTCTGTCAGCAATGCGCCTTTGCTGACAGAGGGGTAAAGCTCTTCTAGGGTCTGGGTCTCATTGCCATTGACACGGCGCAAAAAATGCGCGAGCTGCAGTTGGGTGGGTGAATGCAGTCCAGCTGCCTGCAACAATTCATGCAGCGATTTCAAGGTGTTTTGGTGGAAATGAAGAACCCGCTCTGCCTTGCTCGGCACCACCAGGGCAATTTGTCGTTGCGGGTCTTGTGTGGTGACCCCTGTGGGGCAGTCGCCAGTGTGGCATGTTTGGGCCTGAATGCAACCCAGCGCAAACATGAAGCCCCGCGCGCTGTTGCACCAATCTGCGCCCATGGCCAAGGCGCGTGCCATGTCAAAACTGCTGATGATCTTGCCGCTGGCGCCAATGCGTATTTGCTCTCGCAGACCCACACCCACCAAGCTGTTGTGCACCAAGCGCAAGCCTTCTTTAAGCGGCATGCCCATGTGGTCTGCAAATTCCAGAGGTGCCGCACCCGTGCCACCCTCTGAGCCATCGACCACGATGAAATCGGGCAGGATGTTGGTGGCTTGCATCGCTTTGACAATGCCAAACCACTCCCAAGGATGCCCGATGCAAAGCTTGATGCCCACTGGCTTGAACTGGCTCAGCTCCCGCAGGATTTGCAAAAACTCGAGCAACTCTAATGGATTGCTAAAGCTGCTGTGGCCAGCCGGTGAGACGCAATCTGCGCCCATAGGAACGCCGCGCGCCTGGGCAATCTCAGGCGTGACTTTGGCCGCAGGCAACACCCCGCCATGGCCAGGCTTGGCACCTTGACTGAGCTTGATCTCGATCATCTTGACTTGCGGGTCACGGGCGTTTTCCACAAACCGACTGGCGCTGAACAGACCCTGGTCGTCACGACAACCAAAATAGCCTGAGCCGATTTCCCAGATCAGGTCACCGCCATGGATCCGGTGGTAGCGTGATATTGAGCCCTCGCCAGTGTCATGCGCAAAACCACCCTTTTGTGCGCCTTGGTTCAAGGCCATGATCGCGTTGGCACTCAAAGCGCCAAAGCTCATGGCCGAAACATTGAAAAGACTCATGTCATAGGGTTGGGTACAGGCATCTGTTCCCACCTTGATCCGAAAGTCATGGCTGCTGATTTGGGTCGGCAACATGGAGTGGGTCAGCCATTCATAGCCGTTTTGATCCACGTCCAACTGTGTGCCAAATGGGCGTTTGTCAGATTGGTTTTTGGCGCGTGCGTACACCAAGGAGCGCTGGGCACGGGAGAAGGGCGCGGCCTCGCTTTCGCTCTCAATGAAGTACTGGCGTATTTCTGGGCGGATGAATTCCAGCAAAAACCGCATATGACCCAGTATCGGGTAGTTGCGCAATATCGCATGGTGGGTTTGCAACAGGTCGTGCACTCCCAAGGCGCTAAAAAAGACAAACAGCACCAGCCACTCAACGCCTTTGCCAGAAGCGATCACCACCAATAAGCTGAAACACAGACCGCCGAGAGCAAGGAAAAAAGTGGTGTATCTGATCGGGAACTCAAGCTTGCTCAAATCAACCTTGCGAAAATCTATCATGGGTGAAGTCTCCTGAGGCCCGGACCTCAGCGAGGTCAGTTTGTACGACGCAATTTTGAAGATAACCGCGCTTGCGCCAATGATGACACTTCTGCACGAAGCTTCGCCATCGATAGTTGTTGGTCAGACGCACGTTGGATTTCCTGCAGATCTTGAAGAATGGTGGTGCGCAGTTTGTCCAGCTCTTGATCGATGGACAACAGTCGCTGGCGCAGCTCGCGCTGTTGGTTCATCCGCTGGCTCAGGATACTCACGCTGGTGGCAATCACTTTCCAGTTGTGCGCCAACTCATCTTGCGGCGGTTGGTGAAGCTGCTCGAACAACTCACCCAGCAACGGATCTTGCAGCACCTGCTCGGGCTGAGAGGGCGTTGCTTCGACGGGCGGATCAACCGGCAGATGGTGCTCACTGAGGTTGTGCACCGACGCCCAACCCATGCCTGGATCGTATTGTTTGAGGCCTTTGAAGGCCAGGAATTTTTCTTCTGCCATGCTGGGTTCTCGTTTCACAGCTTGGCGGAGTTACCGCGTGCCAAACGTTTCAGGAATTCAGGGATGCCCAGTTGCGCCAAGGAGCGTGAATTGACCACAGCCTCTTGCTCATCCACCATTTTGCGCTGACGGTATCGGCCCAGCACAGAATGCTGCGCTGCATTTGGCAAGCTCTCGAGCACGCTGGATTTGGTTGGGGTCAGTGGGACGCGGTGGCTGCTGGTGTCACGCTCGGTGAGCTTGACGGCGGGTGCCTGGCGGGGTTGGTTGGCTTGTGCCATGCGGATTTCGCGTGCCGCGCAGATGGCCTCGCCAAATTCACGGAAAGAATCCCCGCACACATCACGGGCATCCATGAGGTAGCCACGCTCAAACAAGTCGCGCGCGGTTTGGGCTTCCAAGATCGGAGGCGCCAGCATGAAGCTGACGGGAAATCGCTGCTTGGTGAAGACATCCGAGTTGAGTTGCTCATTGAGCACCCGCGTGGGACAGACCACCAACATGGGGCGACGCGCGGTGGCCGAATCAAACACCCAGCGGTTGCGGTTCAAAAACCCGGAGGTGGCGGCCAACTCGATTTCCGATATCGAGGTGGGCACGAGCACCATGTCAAATTCAAACATCAGTTCACCAGCCAGCGAATCCGACCAGGTGAGGTCGCACAGCAAAATATCGCATTCGCTGGCGGCACGCCGCATTTGCAAGCGTGCTTCAAAAATAGGTCGGTTGCCGCCTTGGTCGACGGGCAAGGACATGTGTTTGACCACGGCACCCACAGGCGGGGCCTGGTTCAACCAAGTGCTTGAAGAGCCGTGCGGGTCCCAGTCGATCAAGGTCACACCCAGTCCCAGGGTGCGGCTGAGGTATGCCACCAAGTTGGCTGACAAGGTGCTCTTGCCAACGCCACCTTTTTGACTGGTGACCAAAATTTTGAAAGCCATCTTCTGCTCCTGACATTGCAGCGGTGTCGATTCCCACGGCGTCTGAAGAACCCAGAAACCAATCGAAGAAAATTTCGCAAAGGGATGCGGATATTAGCTTTTTTATGCTTTATGTCAAATTTGAATGTTTACTCTGCGTTGTTTTACCGCTACGAAGTCGGACAGGGGTTTTACGCTCAAGCGCCAAGAGGGCACTGACAAGTTAAGTCACAATGGTTGCAATGGACAAATTGCGTATCGACAAATGGTTATGGGCTGCCAGGTTCTACAAAACCCGATCCTTGGCCGCAGATGAAATCAACAAAGGCCGCATCGAGGTCAACTCGCAAGTGGCCAAGCCATCGCGTGAGGTGAAGCTGGGTGACACGGTTGCCATGCGCCGCGAAGGGCAGGTCCGCACGGTTGTGGTTTTGGCCTTGAGTGGTCTGCGCGGACCGGCACCCCAAGCCCAATTGTTGTTTCAAGAAACTGCCGAAAGCCTGCACGCCAAAGCCGATCATGCGCAACAACGAAGATTTGTTCGGGAGCCAGCCCAAAGCATGGTGCACGGGCGTCCCACCAAACGTGACAGGCGCGATTTGCAGCAAGCACAACACGGCTGGAATGCACGTTGGAGCGCCTCGGTAGATTCTTGATGACCCTATGAAAGCAAGCACATGAAGCTGATGTCAATGGCATGGCGAGCACTGTGGCGAGATGCCCGGGCGGGCGAATTGCGCCTGTTGTGGGTTGCAGTCAGTTTGGGTGTGGCCGCGCTCACCTCGGTGGGGTTTTTGGCTGACCGCATAGAGGGTGGTTTGCAACGCGATGCCCGCCAATTGTTGGGTGGGGATGCGGTTCTGGCCAGTGACCATGCTTTGACACCAGCAGTCTTGGCCAAGGTTGCCAGCATAGGTGTGCAGTCGGTGGCCACGGTGAGTTTTCCCACCATGGCCCGCAGCGCCGCTGAACAAGGCGGTAACAGCCGCTTGGTGGCCCTCAAAGCCGTGGTTGCGGGCTACCCGCTGCGTGGCCGTTTGCAAATATTGCCGCCGCTCGATCCAGCCGCACCCAAACCGGCGCTGGTCACCGAGCTCAACAACGGCACCCGGTTTGACCGTCCGGGTAAGGTCACCGACCAAGTTCCCCCACCCGGCCAAGTGTGGGCAGAACCAGCCCTTCTTGAAGCCATGGAATTGAGTGTCGGCGACAAAATTTTGCTAGGTGAGCGCACGCTTCTTATCTCTGAGGTGCTGATGAGTGAGCCGGATAGGGGGGCGGGTTTCATGAATTTTGCCCCGCGCATCATGATGAACCAGGCTGATTTGGCTTCCACCGAACTGATACAGCCAGCCAGCCGTTTGAACTGGCGATTGGCTGTGGTGGGAACAGCTGCCCAATTGGATGCGTTCACTCAGTGGGCGCAAGCCTATGTCAAGCAACCCGATGTCCACGGTCTGCGCTTGGAGACGCTGGAGGCCGGCCGGCCAGAAATGCGCCAAACCCTGGACCGCGCAGAAAAGTTCTTGCACCTGGTGGCCTTGCTCGCTGCCTTGCTCAGTGCCGTGGCGGTGGCCTTGGCCGCGCGCGGTTTCGCTGCTCGCCATTTGGACGATTGCGCCATGCTGCGGGTACTCGGTCAGAGCCAGCGCGATATCTTGTCGGTCTATGTGCTTGAATTTTTTACCGTTGGTTTGTTGGCCAGTCTGCTGGGCTTGTTGATGGGTTTTGGCTTGCACCAGGTGTTTGTCAGTCTGCTCTCGGGTCTGGTGGACACGGACTTGCCAGCCCCCGGCTGGCAGCCGTTTTGGCGTGGATTGGGCGCAGGCTTGACGCTCTTGTTTGCCTTTGGCTTGCCACCGATCTTGCAACTGGCCAAAGTCCCTGCCCTGCGGGTGATTCGACGCGACCTCGGGCCGATACAAGCTGCCTCGATCGGTGTGTTTTCATTGGGTTTGGCTGGATTTGCAGCCTTGTTGCTCAGTGCCAGCCGGGATCTGTCGCTGGGTTTGATGGTGGTCGGTGGTTTTGCCGGGGCGGCGTTGGTTTTTGCAGGCATGGCTTGGCTGTCGGTCTGGGCCTTGCGCAAAAGCGTGGGCCTGTCGCATGTGCCGACTTGGCTGCGCATGGCCACTCGCCAAATCAGCGCCCGTCCGGGCTACACCGTGGTGCAGGTCAGCGCCTTGTCGGTGGGTTTGCTTGCACTGATGTTGCTGGTGTTGCTGCGCACCGACTTGGTCGACAGTTGGCGCAATGCCACCCCCGCAGACGCCCCCAACCGGTTTGTGATCAATATCCAACCCGACCAATCGAACGATTTCTTGGCGCACCTACAAACCGCTGGGGTGCGCAAGCTCGATTGGTATCCCATGATCCGCGGCCGGCTGGTCGAGATCAACCAACAAGCCGTTGGCGCTGAAAGTTACACAGAAGAACGGGCCAAGCGCTTGGTCGAGCGGGAGATGAATATCTCGCACAGTGCCCAAGCACCCGAACACAACCAAGTGGTGCAAGGCCAGTGGCTGCCCAATGAAACCCAAGCGATCAGCATGGAAGAGGGCATTGCCAAGACCTTGAACCTCAAGATCGGTGACCAAGTTCGGTTTGAAATTGGCGGGCAAATGGTCGATGTGCGCATCAGCTCGCTGCGGCGGGTCGATTGGACCTCGATGCGGGCGAATTTCTTCGCCATCTTTCCAGTCGCGCAATTCCCCGATGTGCCCAAGACCTACATTGCTGCTTACCGCGCCCCTGACCAGTCTGGCTTTGACAACAGCTTGGTCAACCGGTTCCCGAATGTCACCAATGTGGACATGGGCGCCACAATCAACCAGGTGCAAAAAGTGTTGGGTCAGGTGATTGGTGCGGTTGAGTTCTTGTTTGGTTTCACCTTGGCCGCTGGTTTGGTGGTGCTGTTCGCTGCGGTGACCGCCACCCGCGAGGAACGCGCCCGGGAATACGCGGTGTTACGTGCCTTGGGGGCTGGCAACGAGTTATTGCGGCAGGTGCAAACCGCCGAATTGTTGGGTGTGGGCGCCTTGTCTGGCGCCTTGGCCGCGTTGGTGGCCATGTTGCTCGGCTCTGGGCTGGCCTATTTTGTGTTTGAGTTTGCTTGGCAGGCTTCGCCATGGGTGGTGGTGGTGGGAATACTCGCAGGCGCTGGCTTAGCTTGGGCCGCGGGTTGGTGGGGCCTGCGCGAGGTGTTGCAACGACCGGTGGTTCAAACCTTGCGCCATGCTTCTCAATGAGGCTATTTCAACAACACCACCAAAGCCCCGGCACCACCCTCTGAGCCCTTGGCCTGCACGAAAGCCAACACCTCGTTTTTTTGCACCAACCAGCGTTGCACCTTGGACTTGAGCACCGGGGTTTTGCCTGGTGAGCCCAAACCCTTGCCATGCACCACCCGGATGCAGCGCCAACCTCGTTTGGATGCGTCACGGATGAATTGGCCCAGGGCCTCCCGCGCTTCATCGCTGCGCAAACCATGCAAATCGATTTGCCCTTGCAGACTCCAGTGCCCTTTGCGCAGTTTTTGGGTGACATCGGTACCGATGCCGTTACTGCGGTAGCTCAGCTCGTCATCGGTATCGAGCAGGGTGGAGACATCAAAATCATCACTCAGGCTTTCACGCAGCACATTGTGGTCATCGAGTTGCTGTTGAAAAGCCAATGGTTTGGCCGGGTCTGGCGACAGGGGCACCCGGGGCTCATGGATCAGTGGTTGGACTGGCCCGATGGCGCGCTTGAACAAGTTGCGTTCGGCTTGGGCCTGTTTGTCTGCCAGCGCACGGGCGGCTTTCTCGGCAGCGGCTTTGGCGGCTTGCGCAGCCAAATTGGCCCTGATGGCCGCCAAGTCTTGCAGGCTGCGCGCTTTCACCATGGGCTGCGCTCGGCCATGGACCAGGACTGCTCGGTACTGACAATGATGTGGTCTAAAACCCGTATGTCCACCATCGCCAAAGCCGCATGCAAACTGCGGGTGAGCGCGGTGTCGGCGGACGAGGGCTGCACCATGCCACTGGGATGGTTATGCGAAAAAATCACCGCGGCAGCACCCACCTCCAGGGCCAACTTGACCACTTCGCGCGGGTAGACCGAGGTTTGGTTCAAGGTCCCTTTGAACATGGTGCGGTAGAGCAGCAAGCGGTTTTGGGCATCGAGAAACATCACCCCAAAGACCTCATGGTCCAAGGCACCGATCTGCAGTTGCAAAAATTGCCGGACAGTTTCGGGATTGCCCATGGCGTCGCGTTTGCGCAACTTTTGTTGAAGCACACGGCTGGACATTTCCAAGACCGCGACCAACTGGGCGCGGCGGGCTGAACCGCCCAAGCCCTTGACGGCTTGCAATTGGGCAGGACTGGCATGCAGCAGACCGGCCAGACCGGCAAAACGGTCAAGCAAACTTTGGGCGAGCTGCAACACGTTTTGCCCTGGCCGACCGGTACCAAGCATGACAGCAACGAGCTCGAGATCGGTCAGCGCTTGACCGCCCAAGGCCAGCAGCTTTTCGCGTGGACGCATGGATTTGGGAAGATCTTGAAGCATCATGGCAGCCTGCGGGGAGAGATGGAAAAAGAGGTGAACACCTGGACAATGATCGCTGATGCCTGAGCGCTTGGGGAGTGCGCTATCACCGCAGAAATCAGTGAACTGCATCCCTTTCTACAATAGAGCCAGTTTACCCAGGCCCGTATGACCACCACCCAACTGATTCAGCCCGGCTCGTTCCTCACATTGCATTACCGCTTGAGCGGGCCGCAGGGCGACATCATCAACACCTTTGGCGGTCCACCTGCCACGCTGTCTTTGGGTAACAACGAATTGTCACCGGCCATAGAAGCCCGGATGCTCGGTTTGGCCGAAGGCGAGCACGTGACCCTGGAACTGCCAGCGGGCGAAGCTTTTGGTGTGCGCAACCCCGAGATGCTGCAATGGGTATCCCGCCAGTTGTTGAGCCAATTTGGGGAGGCACAAGTCAGCTACCAAGTCGGTGAGGTGGTGGAATTCCCAGCGCCGGACAATGGCGGACGGTATGCAGGTTCGGTCCAGCAAGTAGACGCAGAGGCCGTGCTTTTTGATTTCAACCATCCATTGGCCGGACAGCCGGTCAGCCTGGAAATTCATGTGATTGGGGTGTTGTGATGTCGCCTGTCAACCCGCAAGAAATCATCTTGGCCGAACCGCGCGGCTTTTGCGCTGGCGTAGACCGCGCGATTGACATCGTGGACCATGCCCTGGCTAAGTTTGGCTCGCCTATTTATGTGCGTCACGAAATCGTCCACAACACCCATGTGGTGGAAGACTTGAAAGCGCGCGGGGCCATCTTCATCGAGGACTTGAACGATGTCCCCGAAGGTGCCACCTTGGTCTTCAGTGCACATGGTGTGCCCAAAGAAGTTGAGCGTGAAGCCGAGCGCCGTGGCTTTCAGGTGTTTGATGCCACCTGCCCCTTGGTCACCAAGGTACATGTCGAAGTGGCCAAGCTCCACAAAGAAGGCTATGAGTTCATCATGATTGGACACAAGGGCCATCCCGAGGTCGAAGGCACGATGGGACAGTTGCCCTCAGGCATCCACTTGGTTGAGGACGCCGAGGATGTATTGAAGGTGCAGCCCAGCCAAACCCAAAAACTCGCGGTGGTGACCCAAACCACTTTGAGCGTGGACGACGCTGCAGAGATCATGGCCGCGGTGAAAACGCGCTTTCCCATGGTGCGCGAACCCAAACAACAAGACATTTGCTACGCCACCCAAAACCGCCAAGACGCGATCAAAGTGCTCAGCCCTCAGGTGGATGTGGTGATCGTGGTGGGCAGCCCCAGCAGTTCCAACAGCAACCGACTGCGCGATGTCGCTGCCAAGTACGGCACCCCCAGCTACATGGTCGACCATGCGGGTGAGTTGCAGGCCGAGTGGCTGGACGGCAAATCCAAAATTGGCTTGACCGCTGGCGCTTCCGCGCCAGATGTGTTGGTGCAACAAGTGATCAGACGTTTGCGCGAACTCGGCGCCCATTCGGTTCGTACCCTAGAGGGTGTGCAAGAAACCGTGAAATTCCCGCTGCCCAAAGGCTTGCGAAACGACTGACAGAACAAAGACCGAACCCATGCTTGACATTGCCCTTCTTCGCCGTGACCTGCCCCATGTGTTGGCTCGTTTGCAAACCCGCAAAAACCCCCAAGTGTTTTTGAATGAATCCAGATTCACCGCTTTAGAGAACGAACGCAAAACATTGCAAACCCGCACCGAGGAATTGCAGGCCCAACGCAACAGCTTGTCCAAGCAAATTGGCATGCTCAAGGGCAAGGGCGAATCCGCCGACGCGGTGATGGCCGAAGTGGGCCAACTCAAAACCGAACTCGATGCCTCTGCTGTGCGTTTGGAGGCATTGCAAACCGAGTTGCAAAACCTGTTGTTAGCGGTGCCGAATTTACCGCAAGAAGGCGTGCCCATTGGCGCGGATGAACATGGGAACGTGGAGTTGCGCCGCTGGAGCCCCAGTGGCACCGAGCCCACCCCTTTGGGCTTTGAAGCCAAAGACCATGTGGCCTTGGGCGAACCGCTGGGCTTGGATTTTGAGATGGGCGTCAAGTTATCGGGCTCGCGCTTCACCGTGATGAAAGGGCCCATGGCCCGCCTGCACCGGGCGTTGGCGCAGTTCATGTTGGATGTACAAACCCAAGAGCACGGCTACACCGAGTGCTACACCCCCTACATCGTCAACGTTGACAGCTTGCGCGGCACCGGCCAACTGCCCAAGTTTGAAGAAGATTTGTTCGCCGCCAAAAAGGGTGGGCAAGACGGCGAGAGCGACGGACAAGCGCTTTACCTGATTCCCACGAGCGAAGTGCCCTTGACCAACATGGTGCGCGACACCGTGGTCGCTGAGGGCGATTTGCCCATCAAGCTGACCGCGCACACACCATGTTTCCGCTCAGAAGCGGGCAGCCATGGCCGCGACACGCGCGGCATGATTCGCCAGCACCAGTTTGACAAAGTGGAGATGGTGCAAATCGTGCACCCCGAGAAAAGCAACGAGGCGCTGGAAGAGATGACCCGCCACGCCGAGGTCATTTTGCAAAAGCTGGGCTTGCCTTACCGTGTGATGGCGCTGTGCACCGGCGACATGGGTTTTGGTGCAGCACGCACCCACGATTTGGAAGTGTGGCTGCCCGCACAAAACACCTACCGCGAGATCAGCTCGGTGTCGAATTGCGAAGCCTTTCAATCACGCCGCATGCAAGCGCGTTTTAAAAATGCGCAAGGTAAAAACGAATGGGTGCACACCTTGAACGGCTCGGGCTTGGCCGTGGGCCGCACCCTGGTGGCGGTGCTGGAAAACTACCAACAAGCCGACGGCAGTGTGCGCGTGCCTGATGCACTGCAAGCCTACATGGGTGGCTTGAAAGTGCTGACTTAGAATTCTTTTTGAATTTTCAGCAAGACCCGGAAAGATGGCAGAGTGGTCGAATGCACCGGATTCGAAATCCGGCGTACAGGTTTACCTGTACCGAGGGTTCGAATCCCTCTCTTTCCGCCAGACCCTAAAATAACTTATAAGTCTATGATTTATAAAGGATTTTTCATATAGTCGTCTGTATGCTCACCACATGTTGTTACCACATGTTTGAGAGTCAAAAAACAGGTCTCTGTGGTTTGAATTCCTACACAAACTAACTTCCCTTTTCTACCCCTATTCATACCATCCAAACCCTCATCAACAACTCACTGAGGTAAGGGTATGACACAGAGTGAAACAGGGACAACATGGGTCAAATCTCGCAAGATGATTGAGTCAATGCAGAAGGAAGAAATGCGTCAGATTCAATCAATCCACTCGGACGCACTGGGACAGATTGTTTCCATTGCCAAGCGCGGCCAATGCAATTTACCAACGTTGTGCTTTGCCACCTGCCCCGTGCTGTGGCTATTGGCCACCAGCGGTGCGGCATAGCCAGGGTAGGCCTCGGGCGGGTAGGGTGCTGTTGGCAAATCCACCTTCAGGTGCTCTTTCACCCAAGGCTTGTTGCGCGTGGCGGTGAAGTTGGTGCACATGGTGCGCAGGACTTTAGGTCAACATCACGGTTGACTTCAATCAATCAGCGCGAACCTGGCTTGTGCTTGCCAAACAAACCCTCGGTGTGCTCATTGATGAGTTCATAGGCGCCGAAGTAAAGACTGGAATCCGGATTGTTGGCGCAGTACTTATCCATCCATGCATAAACTTGTTGGAGTGACATGCCATCTTTGAAGTTCCAGAATGGAATTTGTCGTCCTGCGCTGAGACCATCCAACAAGCCGATCAAGTGGCTCTCTGCCAATTTGGCCCCCTTGTCTTTCTTGCCCACAGTCCATGTCACGCAAGTGATGTCGGAGGCCACCATCACGGGCTCAGCTTGACTCCATCCAGGAAAGCTGATGGCCCAACATAAAAAAATGATGGATGAATGTTTTTGCATTTTCTTGGTCAGTGAAGTTGATTCAGAGGGTAGAGGGTACAGGCGGTGGAATGGATGGACCACTCAAGATCAATCCACCACCGTTTGAGCCGATCTGCCCAAGGTCCAAACAGCCCCCAAGCCCAGCGAACTGCCCTGGTCTTTCAGGTGCAAGGGGCTGCTGCTGTTGCGGCCTTGGCCAGCCCAATCGGTGCGGGTGAAAGCAAACATTCGCAGGTCTTTGTTGAATTGATGGGACAGGGTGAGTTGAACCCGGGGTGTGATCAAACCCGCCTTGGCGTCATAGGCACTTCTGGCAGGCGTTGCAAAGGCCGACGGTACGCCATAAAGGTACTGGTTGAATCTTTGATCGCCATAAAAAACACCGACACTGCCAGAGAATCCCCAGCCATCGCCCAGATGCCGATGGTCATAAGTGAGCTTGGGTTCCAAAGCCATGCCTCGGTAGTTCACACCACTTTCGATTTCAAAAACGCCACGCAAAGGCACTTCCAAACGCACCACCGAACCAGGGCTGGGCCGCGCCAAATTCAGCTTGACGCGCGGACCAAACTCGAACAAAAACCCCAGGGTCGGCATGCCTTCACGCACTTGCACATCGCCACTCGAAGCGCGTAACGAGCCACCGAGCCCGATATCGAATTCAGCAAATTGATTTTTGACAACCCGAGCCCCGAATGTGCCGCCACCTGCACGCCAGACGGGGCCGCGGTAGATCAGCCAAGGCAAGGGCAGTAAGCGACTGACGTCATCAGCAGCACCGGGGTAGGCCGGTCCGGTGAGTCCAAAAGCGGCAACGCCTGCTTCCCACAAATGCTTTTGCGGGCCCTCTAGATCAGCCTCAGATTGCGCATGACTCAGGGTCCATCCATACGCACAAAAAGCGACGGAAGATAAAAGACACACCCTCAGAGAACGATTGAAGTTGCTCGGTTGAGGCTGTGTGTGTAGAGGCGACACTGGGTTTTATTTGGATACTTGCAAGGCACTTGCTTGAAGAGAGACATCAAACACCTTGGCTTTACCAATGTAAAACCTGTCCAAGCGCCAATCTTTGAGCAGCTCAATGGCCAGATCAAAATCCGAATTATTAAGGGAGTAGAGTTTTTGCATTGGAAATGCTTGCTCAGTTTCAAGTGACAAGATCAAGCTACTGAATGTCTGAGCCGGATTCGAATTGGGGTCGGATTCAATGATTTTTTTTACTTTTTTAAACGTACGCAATTGATAACTCCCTTCATATCAAGATTCTAATTGTCGTGCATTTTTGACACTCAAAATTGTGACAAATACATGACATTTGGATGAATCAAAGCATGTCGGCGGATTGAACTGCGACCAACATGGTTTTGGACAAGCCTTCTCTGTTACGGTGCCTGAGCCACCAAACAGACCCTTTTTTAATTGCCAAATCACCGTCAGGGATGTTGAGCAGGGTGGAGACAATTTGGCCAATCAAGGGTTGGTGTGACACAAAGACCATGGGGGTTTTGGCCGTGGGCCATTGTGCCAACTCAAGCGCGTGCTCGACGGTGGCTTGAGGCGAAATCTCATCCCTGAATTTGAATTTACGTCCAAGTGGCATGACGGTTTGTTCGGTGCGTTTGGTGGGACTGCAAAGGATTTTTGCGCCTTCAGGCAATTGTCTTTCCATCCATTTGGCCATGCGCAGGGCTTGCCTCTCGCCTCTGGCAGTCAGCACCCGGTCTGCGTCTTGCTGACCCTCTTCAATCAAAACTGCCTCGGCGTGTCGCCACAAAATCAAGTCCATGATGAAGCCGCTTTCATTGACGCTGATGAATTTTCAATTGAAAATATTATGCACAATATCCCTTATATCCTTGAATATTTCATGACATGCATCCTATCAATTAATCAATAATTCATAAAAATGACTTTTTATTGAAATAATTCATTTTTAAGATCAGAAAGCTTTCAACGAGGTCTTATGAAAATTTCCGTTTTCGGAACTGGCTATGTGGGATTGGTGCAAGGAGCGGTTTTGGCCGACGCTGGACACCAGGTGACTTGTGTAGATATCGATGAGGCCAAATTGGCCCGTTTGCGCCAAGGCGAAATCCCTATCTTTGAACCAGGTCTCGAGCCCATCGTGAAAACCAACTTCGCCGAAGGCCGCTTGCGCTTTACCTCCGATGCTGCAGAAGCCGTGGCTCAGTCTGAGTTGCAGTTCATTGCCGTTGGTACGCCCCCGAACGAAGATGGCAGCGCAGACCTCAAACACGTTCTGGCAGTCGCCAAAACCATTGCCACCCACATGACAAGTTACACCGTCATCGTGGACAAATCCACAGTGCCTGTGGGAACAGCCGACAAAGTGGCTGACATGGTGCAAAGCACGCTCAAGGCCAGGGGGGTGGACATTGGCTTTGACGTGGTCTCCAACCCCGAGTTTTTGAAAGAAGGCGCTGCGGTTGCCGATTGCCAAAAACCAGACCGCATCGTGATTGGCACCAGCAGCGAGCGTGCCGAAAAAATTCTGCGTGAGTTGTATGAGCCGTTCAACCGCAACCACGACAAGATCATTGTCATGGGCGTGAGAAGCGCAGAGTTGACCAAGTACGCGGCCAATTGCATGTTGGCCACCAAAATCAGCTTCATGAACGAAATGGCCAATTTGGCAGAACGCTTAGGCGCAGACATCGAATCGGTTCGACAAGGCATTGGCAGTGATCAACGCATTGGCTACCACTTCATTTACCCGGGAGCGGGTTACGGAGGAAGTTGTTTCCCCAAAGACGTCAGCGCTTTGGTGAAAACCGCGCATGGTTTGGGTTTTGAGCCCTTGATCCTCCATGCCGTGGAAGCGCGAAACCAGGCCCAAAAGCATGTGATTTTTGACAAAATGAAGGCCTATTTCAAGGGTCAACTCCATGGCAAAAACATTGCCTTATGGGGCTTGTCTTTCAAGCCAAACACAGATGACATGCGCGAGGCTCCAAGTCGTGTCTTGATGGAGGCGCTCTGGGCTGAAGGTGCAAAAGTCCAAGCTTACGACCCAGCCGCCATGGAAGAGGCGCAGCACATATATGGCAACAGGTCAGATTTACTGCTCTCTGGTACCAAAGAAGCCGCGCTCTCTGGCGCAGACTGTCTGGTAATCATGACCGAATGGCGTCAATTCAAGGCGCCTGATTTTGATTTGATCAAGCAAGCACTCAAATCACCAGTGGTATTTGATGGTCGAAACCTTTACGAGCCCCAGCGTATGAAAGAGCGTGGCATCGATTATTTTGGGATTGGACGATGAACACTGCATATCTGCGTAAACCTGCCTTGAAGATGCGAGACAAATGCATTGATCTGCTCAGTCAAAGTTTTTCATTGGGGTGCAGAATCATCATGCCGCTGATGCCTGTGGTCATGAGTTTGATTTTCATGGACACCAAGTACATCAAACATTACCGCCATTGGTTCGATAAATTCAAGATCCATTTTGATGCCTTGGCTATGGGGCCTGTCACGCACTACCTGTCAGATATCATGATGCGCCATAACAACATACCTGAACATATCCAGGGTGAGTGTGTTCAGTGCGGAAATTGCTGCTTGAACAAACAGTGTGCTTTTTTGGAGCCCATAGAGGACCATAAATTCCGGTGCAGCATCTACGATTCACGCTTGCGCCGAATGTCGAACTGCAACTCATTTCCCATCAATGCTCGAGACATTGATCGTTACCAATGCCCCAGCTACCAGGTGGTCAATATCTTTCCGGTACGTACATCTCGCTAGGCACGGGATGGCGGATGTAGTCGGGGTTGCGAACACGAGACGGTAGATCAATCTCTGGGTGCTGAACCTCGTTGTAAGGAAGCTGTGACAGCAAATGCTCAATGCAATTGAGGCGGGCTTTTTTCTTGTCGTTGGCTTGCACGACCCACCATGGTGCTTCTGGGATATGCGTGCGCTCGATCATGGTTTCCTTGGCACGGGTGTAAGCCTCCCAACGGCGCCTGCTTTCAAGGTCCATGGGGCTTAATTTCCATTGCTTGAGGGGATCATGGATACGCCCCAAAAAGCGAGAGTGCTGCTCATCGTCTGAGATAGAGAACCAGTACTTCACTAGGGTAATGCCGCTGCGGACCAACATTTTTTCAAACTCAGGAACTGTTCGAAAAAACTCCTCGTACTCGTCATCTGAACAAAAGCCCATGACACGCTCTACACCTGCGCGGTTGTACCAACTGCGGTCAAATAACACCATTTCGCCAGCAGCTGGCAAGTGCGCTACATAGCGTTGAAAGTACCACTGGGTACGTTCACGGTCGTTGGGAGCTGGCAAGGCTGCTACACGGCAAATACGAGGGTTTAAGCGTTGCGTGATTCGCTTGATCGCGCCACCTTTGCCAGCAGCATCACGTCCTTCAAAAATGATGACGATACGTACTTTGTTGTGCACAACCCAATCTTGCAATTTGACCAACTCACCTTGAAGCCGCAGGAGATTTCTAAAGTATTGAAAACGGTTGATTTGGGAATCACGGGATTGATAGGCAACATCTTCAACCTGGTCATCAAACTCCATCTCAATCTCTTCATCCAAGCTGTCCAAAATATCGTCACGTAAACGCAGCATTTGCTCCGAGTCGATGGTGTACTTTTTGTCGGTGGAATTCATGAGGAGTATGAGGAAGAGGAAATAACAAGCGGGATGTCAATGCTTTGGACATGCCGCTGACGAACTTCATGGAACACATGTTCGGTTTTTTCGACAATCATGCGCCAGCTCAGGGCGCGTGCACTGGAACAAGCTTGTTTGCCAAGGTATTGCATCAATTCAACATTGTTTAGCAGCAGTTGTACGGCCATTTCAAATTCGAGGTCAGACTCTGGATTGGCCAACATGCCATTGACACCACTTTGAATCAACTCACCGGCCGCCGCATGTTGGAAGGCGACGACCGCCAGACCGCTGGCCATGGCCTCCAAGGTCACATTGCCAAAAGTTTCTGTCTTGCTGGCAAACACAAACACATCCGCACTGGCATAGTGTTGAGCCAGGTCCACACCCTTTTGAAAGCCCGCAAAAATAATGTCAGGATGTTTGCTTTGAAGCGATTCGCGCATCGGGCCATCACCGACCAACACCAGTTTGATGTCGGTATGCTGGGTTTTGAGGCGCAGGTATGTTTGGATCACCAGGTTGAGATTTTTTTCAGCGGCCAAGCGACCCACATAAACCAGCACACGGGTGTCGTCGTTGGCTCCCCAACTGCTTCGCAAACCGGAGTTGCGGTGCTCAGGGGTGAAGCAGTCTGTATCTACGCCCCTTGGGACGACTGACAAATGCTTGAAGCCCGCTTGGTCAAGCTCTGATTGCAGTTGAGTCGTGGGCACCATGGTGGCTTGGGCACTGTTGTGGAATTTTTTCAGGTAAGCCATGATCGCGCCACTCAGCCATCCAATCCCATAGTGTTGACTGTATGCATGAAAGTTCGTTCTGAAGTCCGTGCTGACCGGCAGCTTCATCTTGCGTGCCACTTGCAGTGCCGACCAACCCAATGGGCCCTCAGTGGCTATGTGAACAATATCCGGGCGCTGCTTGGCCCACAAACGCGTGAGCTCACGCTTTGCTGGCAGGCCCATGCGCAGCTGCTTGTAAAAAGGGATAGGCAAGCCTTTGACCAGTGTTTCTTGAAAACCAATTTTGTTTTGTGCCCGGTCAGAGGATTGGTGCTTTGGCCTGACCAGCCACAACTCATGCCCTTTGAGTTGCAAGCCTTCTACAATCTTTGAAAGGGTGTGGGCCACACCGTTGATGTCAGGCGGGTAGGTTTCGGTCACGACCGCGATATGAAGATTAGAACGACGAGCGCCGATCCTTTCGACTTGGATTAATGCTTCATTGATCATGGACACACTATGAACTTCAATTGCAACAATTTGATGACAATTTGGTGTCGAGCAGCGATTCGTGTCAATATTAAGTAAAGCATCCGATTGTCACGAAAATTTCATGCAAAAGCGTGACATTTCAATGGCAATATCCACCAACCAGGAGCTTTAATGAACCAACTGTTGCAGACCCTTAAAACCCAACGCTGGGATGACCACCGTTTTTACCACCACTGCCGCATCAATCAATCTCTACATTTGATCAGCGCCATTTCTTTCTTGGTGGCCTATGTGTATTTGTTCATTGATCCAGTTGTCTCTGCCTTGGTTGCTTGGCTCATTTCCATGACAACACGTCAAATTGGTCATTTCTTTTTTGAACCCAAAGGGTTCGACGAGGTCAATCAAGTTTCCCATGAATACAAAGAAGAAATCAAAGTGGGCTACAACCTCAACCGCAAAATTGTGTTGCTGAGCATTTGTGCAGCAGTGCCTGTGATGGCCTTTTGGACCCCAGAGATCTTGAACTGGGCAGTGCCAGCCGCCTATGAGGACACCCCCATTCGCATGACAGCCATGGCATGGTTGTTTTTAGGCATGGCCGGTTTGCTGTTCAGGGTTTTGCAGTTGTGGAAACAAGAAAACCTGATGGCAGGCGTGGCATGGGGTTTGAAGATCATCACCGACCCAGTCCACGACATCATGCTGTATCACAAAGCACCTTTGTATTTGTTGCGTGGTGAGCGGATTGACCCAATGATTCACGTCAATACCGCTCAACACTGATTCGCTTTAATTCATCCTCAACCGCAGCATTTCCCGAAACACTGTTCGGCGGATGTTGCGGTTTGTTTCATTGGGCGGGGTCCACCACCATGCATCATCATTCATGCGTTGGGCTGCAGACACAAAACGCTTGCAGAACATCTCGAACACAGCCTCATCCATATTGAAGCTGAAGATCATGCGACCTGAACCTACCCAACTGAGGGCAATGCCTTGCTCGCGCAAATAGTATTGAAGCATCCAGTTGTAGCGGCTTGGTTTGTCATAAAGCACCGACCAGATGGTTTCCATGCCTGCCACCTTGACAGGCAAACCGGCCGCTTCCAGGGCTTGGTTGAGTTTGAGCCGACGTGCTTGCCACAAGTCGGTGGCATGGGCATAGAGATTTTGAACCTCAGGCGTTTTCAGCCTGTTCAAAAACACGTTCATGGTTGTCATCACGTACGGGTGCGCGTTGAAGGTGCCACGGGCAAAACAAATGTCTCCCGGGTTGTTCTCATTGAACCGTTTCATCCAGCGCGATTGGCCACAAACCACGCCCACGGGCAAACCGCCTCCCAGGGTTTTGCCGTAAGTCACCATGTCTGCTTTGACTTTGAAATAGGCTTGCGCACCACCTGGCGCCAATCGGAATCCCAAGAACACCTCGTCCATGATCAAGGCGATGCCTTTTTCGGTACAGACTTGGCGCAATTGCGCCAGCCACTGGGTGTAGGCTTCGCGGTCGTAATGCACTTGCCGCCCGCCGTCCACCAAAGTCGAGTCTGTCGGGGCAGCCTTGTTGACATGCATGGCTTGCAAGGGGTTGACCAGCACGCAGGCGATGTCATTTCGATTGCGCAACACCCGAAGCGTGTTGGGGTGCATTTCGTTGAGGGTCAAGCTCTCGCTCGACGGCGGCATCGGGTTGCCGGGTCCGGGCTGAACATCGTCCCACCAGCCGTGGTATGCCCCGGTGAATCGAACGAGTTTGCGCTTTTTGGTGTGGTACCTTGCCAAACGAACAGCTTGCATGACCGCTTCTGTGCCCGACATGTGAAAAGACACTTCCTCTTGGCCAGAAATAGCGCACAGTTGCTTGACGTTGTCCAGCACGCAAGGGTGGTAAGAGCCCAGCACCGGGCCCAATTTCTCCGCCATGGCTGCACCCTCTTGGATACAGCTTTTGTAAAAGTCCAGACCAAACAAGTTCACGCCATACGAGCCAGTGACATCGATGTATCGGTTGCCATCCAAGTCGGTCAACCAAGCACCTTCGCTTTCGCGCCAGAAACTGCCCGTCTGAATGTGTTGGGAAAGCAAGTCGCGAAATTGAAATGGGACGCGGTACTGGCTGGTGAGTTGCATGTCCGAGACCATGGGTTTGGTGGCTGCGGTTTGTGCCAGGGTTTCGGGGCTTCTGGACTTCAAGGTTTGGCCCAGGCTAGAGAGCGCTGTGCGGCGTTGATTTGCAATCGCTTGGGGTGCACCGTCTGCAGAAAACCACTTGTCTTGGGTGTAGCTGTACCCCGGAATCCATTTGGCAACCCGTTTGGCCATCCGCAAATGCCCACCCAACGAGGGATGCTTGGCCAAAGACAGTTGCAGTCGCTGTGTGCCTTTCATCAGCAACGCAACCCCCAGAAAACCCGTCAGAACCCACAAAGCAATTGTCATGATTGATTCCACCTCTTCCATGGCTGATTTCTCCCTAACCTAAGAACCCATTTATATGACATGAGGATGAAAAATTGATGACTATTCGAACGCTGTTTCATAAAATCGGAGCCAATGAGGACCTGAACTTTTTACTGACCAACCGCATCCCACGCTTGGCGCTGACGCATTTCATGGGTTGGTTCAGTCAAATAACAATCCCGTGGGTGAAAAACGCTTCCATCGCTGTGTGGCGATCGTTTGCCGACCTGGACTTGAGCGAGGCTAAAAAAGCCGAGTTTGAGAGTCTGCACGACTGCTTTATCCGTGAACTCAAGCCAGGCGCCCGAACCGTAGACGCTGACCCACAGGCATTCACCAGCCCCTGCGACGGCATCGTTGGCGCCATGGGGCAAGTGGTCGAGGGTGCGCTTTACCAGGCCAAAGGATTTCCCTACACCTTGGATGATTTGCTTGGCCATGCAGACCATGCCGATTGGCGAGATGGTTTGTTCATGACCATCCGCATCACCTCATCCATGTACCACCGGTTTCACGCGCCTTGCGATGGCAAGCTCACGCAGGTGACGTACTTCTCAGGCGATACCTGGAACGTCAACCCCATCGCCCTCAAGCGGGTGGAGAAGTTGTTTTGCAAAAACGAGCGAGCCTTGTTACGACTTGAAGCAGGGCCCCCAAAGTACCCCGTGGCTTTGGTGCCCGTGGCCGCCGTTTTGGTAGCCAGCATCCGTTTGCACGCGATCCCCGCCTTGCTGCATACGCGCTACACAGGGCCAGATGAGATCGCGTGTAACACGGCCTTTCGAAAGGGTGAGGAATTGGGTTGGTTTCAACACGGCTCCACCATCATTGTGTTTGTCCCCAAAGGCTTTCAATGGGTATCTGGCATCTGCGAGGGAACGCCGATCAAGATGGGTCAAGCCCTGTTTAAGCTGCCTTGAATCAGGGTGCTTGGTGGCGGGCGATGCGTTGATACCGCCAGCGCACCCACGCCATACCGAAGGTGACCAAGCCGCCGAGCAGCCATGACAGGGTGCTGACATCGACTTGGGCATACAGCAGGGCGCTGTAGATACCCATCATGAACAAAATATTGGTGTTTTCATTGACGTTTTGAACTGAAATAGAGCGGCCTGCGCTGAGCAATTGAACGCCTCGGTGCTGCAGCATGGCATTCATGGGCACCACAAAAAAACCGCCCACCACACCAATCGCAAAAATCAAGACGATGGCAATCTGCCAAGCGGAAACCACCGACATCAGGGGGAGCATCAATCCCAACACCATGCCCATGGCGATCACCGTGGGTGCTCGATTCAATGCAATCAGTCGCGCCGCCAAGACCGCCCCGCACACCACTCCTACGGCCGTTGCGCCTTGTAGATAGGCAGCCTGCGTCAGGTTCAGTGACAGTGTGTCTTGCGCCCACGCCAAGACCAGCAATTGCAATGTGGCACCCACACCCCAAAACAAAGTGGTGACTGACAAACTGATGCCCCCGAGTGGGTCACGCCACAGTGTGAGGTGATCCGACTTGAACCGCATCCACACTGCTTTGACATGCCAACTGCTGGCCGCATACCGCACACCACTGTCTGGTATGCGCAAATTCAAAAGGGCAGAAGCGACATAGAGAAGCAACAGCACCAACATGGAGCCCACATACAGACTGGTCTGCGGTAAAACCGCTTGCAGTACCTGATATGGACCGCTGACCAGCCAATGGTCGGCGACCAACAAACCGCCCAACATCACCCCAAACAATGCTGCGCAGACAGTGCTCACCTCAATCCAGCCGTTGGCGGCGACCAAACGCTCAGGCGGTTCGAGTTCGGTGATCAAGCCGTACTTGGCAGGTGCATAAATGGCAGCCCCGAGTCCTGCCATGGCAAACGCCAGCAAAGGACTGCAGCCCATGAGCAAGGCTGAGCAGGCTACTGCTTTGACGGCATTGGCCCACATCATCACGCGCTGTTTGGGCCAAGTGTCGGCCCAAGCGCCAACCCAGGGACCCAACACCACGTAAGAAAGTGTGAACATCAACTTCAGCAGCGGAATCCAAAACGCAGCATGTCCTTGCTCCATGAGCACAGCCATGGTCAGCAACAACAGCGCGTTGTCGGCCAGTGCAGAGACGAATTGGGCGCTGATCAGCCAATGAAAGCCCGGCGCGGCTTTGGCTTTCAAAGCGTTGGTTGAGCCACTTGAGAGGTCACCGGCATGGCCACTGGCACGGGCGCTGGTCTGGTGGTGGTTTGGCCCACAGGCTGCTCAATGGCGGGGACGAAATCCACCACCTGGTCCCAAAAAATCAACTCGAGCCGACCATCCACATGTTCAACCAAGGCAGACCGGCTCTCAACCCAATCGCCATCGTTGCAATAAATGATGCCATCGATCATGCGTATTTCAGCGCGGTGGATATGGCCACAGACCACCCCTTGGTAACCACGTTTGTTGGCCTCGTGGGCTACTGCTTTTTCAAAATCAGCCACGAAGTTCAGGGCTTTTTTCACTTTGCCCTTCAAAAAGGCTGACAAGGACCAATAGGGCAAGCCCATGCGAGCGCGTATGCGGTTGAAATGACGGTTGATGCGCAATGTCAATTCATACAAACTGTCGCCCACATAAGCCAACCATTTGGCATATTTCACCACTGGGTCGAAATAGTCTCCGTGTATCAACCACAAGCGTCGGCCATCCAGCATGGTGTGGGTGGCTTCTTCCAGGACTTGCACGCCACCAAAGTGGTGATCGACAAAATCACGGGCAAATTCATCATGGTTGCCCGGGATGTAAACCACGTTGCAACCCTTGCGAACACGTCGCAAGATTTTTTGAACCACGTCATTGTGGGCTTGAGGCCAGTGCCATTTGCGCCGCAGTTGCCAGCCGTCAACAATGTCGCCGACCAGGTAAAGCTGGTCGCTGCTGTGGGATTTGAGGAAGTCGAGCAACGCATCGGCTTGGCAGCCTGGTGTGCCAAGGTGAAGGTCTGAAATGAATACAGCTCGGTAGTGCATTGGCCCCTCTTTGCGTTGATGTCAATCCAAGGATGTTCATTGACGCCTTCAGGTAAGTCGTCCTGCTGAGTTTAGGGAGCGATTGTGACTATCTGATGAATCTATGATGAAGCCTAACCACTTGAGGCAGCAGATGATCGTCAAACAAATTTGGACCGCCAACGCCTACCGCAATTTCAATTACTTGATTGTTTGCGCTGAAACAGGGGAGGCCTTGGCGGTTGACCCTTTGGACAGTGATAAGTGTTTAAAGGCTGCCAAGGACGAGGGTTGGGACATCACCCAAATCCTCAACACCCACGAACACTTTGACCACATTGGCGGCAACGAGGCAGTGGTGGCTGCCACAGGCGCGAAAGTTTTGGCGCATGCCAAAGCCACAAACAGCATCCCAGGGATGTTCCGCGGTTTGATCGCCGGCGACATCATCAAGGTGGGCAAAACCGTTGAGCTCGAAGCCCTAGACACGCCGGGGCACACCATGTGCCATGTTTGCTTGCGCGCCCACACCGACCAACCCGCTTTGTTTTCGGGGGATACGTTGTTCAATGCAGGTGCTGGCAATTGCCACAACGGTGGCAATGCCAAGTCCCTCTACAACACCTTCACCACACAACTCAACACCCTGCCTGCCAACACCTTGATTTACCCGGGCCATGACTACATCGAAAACAATTTGCGCTTCACCATGGATCGTGAACCAGACAACCTACGCGCTCAAGCTTTGCTCGACCAGGTGACTGGCCAAGACCTGCATGCGCCGTTGGTGACCACCTTGGCCATGGAGCGAGAGGTCAACACGTTTTTCCGTTTGGACCAAGCCACGGTCAAATCGCAGCTGAGGGCCGCTTTACCAGACTTGCCGGCCAACCCCGATGCAGAAACCGTGTTTGTCAAACTCCGACAGCTGCGCAACAGTTGGTGAAAGCGGGAATGATTCCCGGTCAGCCAAGTCAAGCTCAGACAGCATTTGTTCTGCCTAGAATGGCCTGATGAATCTCAAACGTGCTCAAAAAGATTTGCTCTGGGTGTTGTTGGCGGTAGCGATTTTTTGGCTATACGCTGTGAATTTTGAGTGGGCCGAATCGGTCACTTTCTACACACGTGGCCATGAGCCACTGCAGCTCGATGAAGTTCCCTGGGCATTGCTGGTGTTGAGCCTGGGGCTGACTTGGTACTCTTGGCGTCGAACCCGTGACGCGCAACTCGAAGTCCAAGAGCGCATTCGCTCCGAGCTCAAAGTACAAGAGCTGCTCAGCCACAACAGCGACCTGGCCCAGCGTTTGTTTTCAGCCCAAGAAGATGAGCGACGCGCACTGGCGCGCGAGTTGCACGATGAAATGGGTCAGACTTGCACAGCCATCCGAACCGAAGCGGCTGTGTTGTCCATGGGCAAGCTTTCATTTGACGAGGTGATGGCATCAGCGCAGCGTATTTCTGCCTCTGCGCAACAGGTGTCGCAGATGACCCGCAACATGTTGCAGCGTTTGCGACCGGCCGTGTTGGACAGCATGGGTTTGTTCGATGCTATTGAATCGCTTTGCGCCCAATGGCAAGTCAGCGCAGGGCTACAGTGTCATTTCCAAGTTGATGAATTGCCCGCAGACACGGATGACTATCTCAACGTCACTGTGTACAGGCTGGTGCAAGAGGGTTTAACGAATGTGGCACGGCATGCCCGCGCAAGCCAGGTCTCTGTGAAGATCAGTTGCTCGCACAACGATGATTTGCATTTGGTCATTCAAGACAACGGCATTGGCATGTTTGACGTCCATGCCAACCATGCTGGTTTTGGTTTGCTGGGTATGCGCGAGCGTGTGGCCAGTTTGGGTGGGCAGTTGCAGCTTGAAAGCACCTTGGGCCAGGGCTTGAAGGTGTCGGTTTGGTTGCCATCAGGGGGTGCGCCATGATCCGCGTCTTGCTGGTCGATGACCATCCGGTCGTTCGTTCTGGTTATTGGCGGTTGCTGTCGCAAGACCACGCCATCAAAGTCGTGGCAGAAGCCAACACAGCGGACGAGGGCTACCAAGCCTTTGTGACGCATTCGCCAGATGTGACGGTCACCGATTTGTCCATGCCCGGTGTGGGTGGCTTGGCCTTGCTGCAAAAAATCCTGGCGCGTGAATCGGCAGCGCGGGTGCTGGTTTGCAGCATGTACGACTCGGTCCAGGTGGTTCAGCGAGCCATGCAGACCGGCGCGATGGGCTTTGTGTCCAAGAATGCGCAACCGGAAGAGCTGGTGAGGGCAGTGCACACCGTTTTCAGAGGCGGGGTGTTTGTCACCCCTGGTCTGAACGATGAATTGGCAGCGAGTGTGCAAACCGATGAGACCCAACGAATTGCATCACTGACTTCGCGTGAGTATGAGATTTTCAGACTTTTGTCCCAAGGCAACAGCGTTTCGGAATGCGCCGAAGCCATGCACTTGAGCCATAAAACCATCTCTAATCACCAAACACAAATCAAAGAAAAATTGCGGGTGAGTTCGCTGGCCGCCATGGTTCACTTGGCGCAAAGGCACCAAGTGATTGAAGGTCAGACTGGCTTCACCGCCCAGCAATGATCTGTGAAACCTTTCGTGTTGCCAGGTTGCGCAAGTGCCAACACATCTGAGCATGTCAACCGCATAGTTTGACTTTCATAAAAAAGGCGGCTTACGCCGCCTTTAAGAATCATTGGAAATTTAGAAGCTGTAACGCGCCCCTGCAAAAATCATACGATCACGTCCCGATTGCAAACCATTGGTACGGGAACTGAAATACTTTTTATTTGAAAGATTTTCGCCACTGATGAAGTAACTGACCTTTTGTCCTTTGGGTGAGTAGGACATGGAGGCGTTGACCAGCGTGAGGGCGGGGATTTCGCCTTTTAAACCACAGTCATCAAAGGTAACGAGGCAGTAACCAGAAGCAGAGGTTCCAGAAAAATTCTCTGTGTTCGCAAACTGCTGGCTGATATGCGTCACACCAACACGGCCGCGTAATCCCTGCTGATCTTCGTAGGAGAGATTCAGTGCCAGCGTGTGTTTTGGCGTGTAAGGCAAACGATTTCCTGCAGTGTATTCGGCGTAGCCGTCCTCGCCTTCACCGCCCACCTTGCCGCTATCCCTAAATTTTGCGGTAAAAAGATTGGTGTAAGCAACGTTGGCGTAGTAGTTATTTTTTTTACCAGTTAACTCACCAAGATTCATCCTGCCGCTAATTTCAAACCCGGTGTGCTTAGCTTTACCTTCATTTCTGAAAATACCGCCCGACTGTACAACTATGTCGCTGATATCCATATTGAAAAAAGTGCTTTCAATATAGCCAGACTGCAGAATCGAAGACCGAATCCCGACTTCAGTGGTCGTCGACAATTCAGGTGTCACGCGCTGCAGTTTGTCGTCGTCGACATCACGGTCAGGCCTCGGCGGTGCGAATCCACGGTGAATTCCACCAAAAACAGTTGCGTTTTGAAGGCCATTCCAAGTAAATCCAAGGCCAGGCAACGTTTGAAGTTTGTCCGTCGTCAAAGTGCTGACGGGTGAATCAAAATCACCATCGATGTATAAATTTTTTCTTGAAGTCACATCCTCCAGACGCAACCCTGGCGTGAAAGTCCAGTCACCTACAAAAAATGTATTCTGCGCGTAATAAGACAATGCTTTTATCTTTGCCGTCAGCCGCTCATCCGCACCATTTGTGTCGGACAGGCTAGTACCTTCGTATTTTTTTCGATCGATATCTTCTTGGTGGTGACGGAAACCGAAAATAGACTCGTTTTGCAGGCCAAAAGAACGGTGCTTTATCTCAAGTTTTGGTTCGATACCCACAAATTCATACTGCCGAGGACGCTTGGCAAAATCACCTCTCTCCATCTCGTTTTCTTCAAACTCCCTCGAACGAAGCGAAGCCCGGTCTGTTTTTGAATAATAAAACTGCGTACTGAGCTTGGTGTCCAAATTCAAATCCCACTCATGAATCACCTGAGCTGTATGGCGTTTCATGGTGAACCGCTCAGCAGCATCAGCGGGATCTGTGAATGTGCCCTGGTAACGCGAAGACAAATACTCCGTCGCCGTCAAACCCGTCTCACTAAACAGCGAATCTTCCTGAAAATTTGAGTACTTACCTGTGACCCGCTGATCACGGTTGATCTTGTACTGTCCCTTCAGCGCGACATCTTGCACATCGAATTTATGCTCAGCGCGGATACCGTCGCCGCTTTTCTTCAACGCATCGATCATGAAGCCGCCATTTTCTGTGCCTGAACCGACATTGAAATGACCGTCGTAATAACCGTTACTGCCACCGCTGATTTTCACCGAACCGGCCATGCCATCGGTGGGCACCGGACGGGTGACGAAGTTAATCATGCCGCCCATGGTTTGCGGGCCATACAAAATCTGACCAGAGCCTTTGAGCACTTCAATGCGCTCGATACGCTCGATGGGTGTGGAGTAATGCGATGAAGGGTCGCCATACGGCGCGAAAAACACGGTCGGCGCACCATCTTCCAGCAACAGCGTGCGCGAGCTGCGGCGAGGGTTCAGACCGCGCAAACCAATATTCAGGTGGGTACCGGCGACATCCTCTGCCACCACATGCAGGCCGGGAATTTCGCGAATCGTTTCAATGATGGAAAAGGGGTTACGGGCTTCAATTTGCTCCCGTGTCATGACCGAGTAAGAGCCAGGCAGATTTTCTACGCTGCTGGGCAAAATACTATTGCCAGTCACGGTGATGGCGGGCAAGGCAACTTCTTCGGTGCTCAATTGAGACCAGGCCGCGGTGGGAATGAACACGGCAGAGACCGCGCAAGCGATCAGGGTTTGGGTAAATGGCAAGGTTTTCATAGCAAGGCGTCCATCAATAATCCAAAAAAAAGAAGAATTTACGTTTCAACACCGGTGTCGCCTAGGGAAAACTTCCCTGGTCTGGGCCGAATCAGGGAAAGTCACGAGTCCATAGCCCTTCGATGATTCGGGTTAATGCAACACAGGTGACACAGTCTGTTTCAAAACGAGAATTTGATGTATCAGACAAGGGCTTTCCCTGATATGAGGCGGTCAGGATTTCTCTAATATTCAACCTGTCCCGCATCCCTCAATCAAGGAAGTATCTATGAGCCTTCAATTCAAAGTTAACGGCAAAGCCGTTCAGTCCAACTCCGAGGCCGACACGCCTTTGCTTTGGGTCATTCGTGACGAACTCGGCATGACCGGCACCAAATTTGGTTGCGGCGCTGCCCTGTGCGGCGCTTGTACCGTGCATGTCAACGGTGAAGCCGTGCGTTCATGCCAAACCCAAGTGGGTAACGTTGTTGGCTCCAGTGTCAGCACAGTCGAAAGCCTTGGCGCTGGTACACACCCCCTGCAAAAAGCCTGGATCAAACACCAAGTTCCACAATGCGGCTACTGCCAGTCTGGCCAGCTCATGAGCGCTGCCGCGCTGTTGAGAACCAACAAAAACCCAAGCAACGCAGACATTGACGCCGCCATGGCTGGCAATCTGTGCCGCTGCGGTACCTACACACGAATCCGTGCTGCTGTCAAAGATGCCGCATCCATGATGCGTGCCGCTTAATTTCAAAGGAAATAAATCATGATGAGCACAGAAACAAATCGCCGCGATTTTCTTAAAACCACCACCATCACCACCTCTGGCCTGATCATGGGCGTGGTTTTGCCTGGTACCGTTCGCGATGCTGCGGCCGCTGGCACACTGCACACACCCAATGCATGGGTACACATCGCTGACGACAACAGCATCACACTGATTTCTGCCCGTTCAGAAATGGGTCAAGGTGTTTACACCTCCATGCCCATGTTGATCGCAGAAGAACTCAACGTTGACGTGACCAAAATCACCGTCGCTGCTGCACCCCCCGGTGCCCAGTACGCCAACGCATTCTTGGGCGCCATGATCACTGGTGGCTCTACCTCCGTGCGTGAAGGCTGGGAAAAGCTGCGTATCGCTGGTGCACAAGTGCGCGAAATGTTGGTTGCTGCTGCAGCTGCAGAGTGGGGCGTTCCTGCCTCTTCTGTCAAAGCCAACAACGGCATGCTGACCGGCCCTGGCGGCAAGAAAGCCACCTACGGTCAAATGGCTGAAGCCGCTTCCAAGCAGCCCGTGCCAGAAAAGCCATTCATCAAGGCAGCCAAAGACTTCCGCGTTGTCGGCAAGCGCATTCCCCGTACCGACATCCCTGCCAAAGTCAATGGCACTGCTCAGTTCGGTATCGACGTGCGTCTGCCTGGCATGGTTTACGCCAGCCTCGAGCAATGCCCCGTGATTGGTGGCAAGGTCAAGAGCCTTGACAGCGCAGCCGCCAAAGCCATGCCTGGCGTGGTTGATGTGGTTCAAATCCCTGATGGCGTTGCCGTGGTAGCCAGTTCTTACTGGCAAGCGGTCAAGGCACGTCGTGCCCTGAAAATCGAGTGGGACAACGGCGCAGGCGCTGATCTCAACACAGCCAGCATGCTCAAAGGCACCATGGAAGCCGCACAAAACGGCAAGGTCATTGCTGCTCAGCCTCCTGTTGGCGATGCCAAGTCTGCGATTGGCAATTCAGCCAAACAAATCAGCGCGACTTACATCACGCCTTTGTTGTCACACTCGCCCCTGGAACCCATGAACTTCACCGCCCATGTCACCGCTGGTAAAGCGCTGTTGATTGGTGGTACGCAGTTCCAACAAGGTGCCCAAGGTGCAACAGCTGCTGCTCTGGGCATCAAGCCTGAAGATGTGGACGTGCAAACCACCTTCTTGGGTGGTGGCTTTGGCCGCCGTATCGAACTCGACAATGTGGTGCAAGCTGCTCAAATTTCCAAAGCAGTCAAACTGCCTGTCAAGTTGGTATGGTCTCGTGAAGATGACATGACCCATGACTTCTACAGCCCCATGGCCGTCAACCAACTGACTGCTGGCATGGATGCCAATGGCAAGCCCACCGGTATTCACCACCGTGTCACTTCTCAGTCCATCACACAACGTGCGTTTGGTCTGCCAAAAGACACACTCGATCCTTTCATGGTCGAGTACGCTGTGACGCCTTATGGCATCCCCAACAGCCAACACGATTTGGTGATCCATGATGCGGGTTTGCGCGTCGGTTACTACCGCGCCGTGAGCCACAAGCAAAACTGCTATGCCAACGAGTGTTTCATGGACGAAATGGCCAAGGCCGCTGGCAAAGACCCTGTGGACTACCGCCTGTCTTTGTTGGCCGACAAACCACGTCACGCCAACGCACTCAAGCAAGCTGTTGATAAGTCTGGCTACAGAAAAGGCGCCCCCAAAGGTCGCGCTTTTGGTGTCGCTGTGATGGACGGTTATGACGCTTACTTGGCTGTCATCTCTGAAATCAGCTTGGGCGCAGACGGTGAAGTCCGTGTTCACAAAGTGACTGCTGCTGTCGATTTGGGCGTGATTGTCAACCCTGAGATCGTTGAACAACAAATCCAGTCCAGCATCATCATGGCCATGGCCACGGCGCTGAAGCACTCCATCACGGTCGAAGGCGGCAAGGTTCAACAAGCCAACTTCGACACCTATCCGCTGGTTCGTACCAACGAATCACCAGATATCAACATCGTGTTGATCAAGAGCACCGAAAAGCCTGGCGGTATCGGCGAGCCTTTCATGGCTGCAACCGTGCCTTCATTGGCCAACGCTGTTGCCAACCTGACTGGCAAGCGTATTCGTACATTGCCACTCACTGGCAAAATGATCCAAGAAGCCTGATCCTCCTGGCGCTGACCAGTTCAGCGCTTGTTTGTTCAGCACAAAAGAGCGGGCTTGCCCGCTCTTTTTTTTGCGTCCACAAATCGCTGCCATCAATGCTGCCAATCACAACATCCTTGCAAGTCTTGGTGAGTCGTTGCAGACGCAATGGGACAGCCCATGAAAAAGCCACCCGAAGGTGGCTTTGGGGAGAGATGAAGAATTACTTCCTCACCACCTGCTCGTCCAGAAATCGAATGATGTCTTCGATTTCTTTTTCTGGCAGGATGCCGCCCCACTTGGGCATGCCGTACTCGATGCGGCCATTGACAATCGTGTCATAGGTCACTTTTTTCCAATTATCGTTGTAACGAATAACCAGCTTGCGCAAGTCCCGTTCTTGTACCGGACTGGCACCATTGTTGGCATGGCAATGCGAGCATTTGTTGTTGAAATTGGAGCGAACCTCGGCGGTGTCGTAGGGACCGGAGGCATCAGCCATCAGCCATTCACGTTGCTGGGTTGTGGCTGCCACTTTGACGAAGCCAGACTTCTGGGCCAACACTGGTGTTTTGCTGATGTGCTTATTGGCACTGTTCACCAACAACGGTGCTTGAGAAGGAAAGCCATATTTTTTGGCGAGTTGGTCGATTTCAGGCTTGAGCTCAGTCAAGGCTTTGTTGATTTGATCCTTCAACTCGGGCTTGTCTTTAGAGACTGCGATGGCCACCTGACCACCCAAGCCTTCGCCAGAGATGGGCAGCACCTGCCAGCGGTTTTGGTGCAAGGATTTATTGTCAAAGCCTGCACTGGGGCCCCAGAGCAGGGCCAAGTCGATCTCACCCTTATCCAAGGCGGCAAAGGCTTGTTCTTGGCTGCGAAGGGTCGTCGTCAGGTAACCGCTGCCAGAGCTGGCAAGCAAGATGGCAGGTGGCGATCCAAACAACACGCCCACACGTTTGCCCTTGAGGTCTGACAGGCCGGTGTATGTTTGACCCTTGGGGCCAACCAAGGCATAGCTCAGGCTCATGAATGCATTGCTTTTCACCAGGCCTCTGACGCGGTACTCGGCATCAGCAGGCAGGGCAAAGTAGGCGTCACAGCCGTCCATGGTGTTGCGCAAGGCACGGCGTTGGTTGAAAGACAGCCACCAGACATATTCAACAGGGCTGCCCAAGCGTTGGCCGACTTTTTCAGCCAACTCGATGTACAAACCTTTTTCAGGACCTTCTGACTTGCTAAAGGGCAGGTTGTCAGGATCAGAACAGACGCGCAGGGTGTCTGCTGAGGCGAAGGGCGTGGTCAATGCAGACACCGCCAATGCAGCCAAGCTCAGACGAAGACTGAGCGCTCTGTTGAACGACTTGGACATGAAAAATTCTCCTATGGTTTTTGAAAATACGCTGGAAATACTGTGGTGAGTTGGAACTTCATCCATGCTTCGGATGCGAACACAATATTTTCAGCGTACACCCTTAACGCAGGGTTACAAAGTTCAGATGACTTAAAAAAAGACACCGCCCGTAGGCGGTGTCTGGTTCAAATCAGATCACGAAAGAATCGATCAGTCCAAAGTGAACACGAACAAAGTGCCGCCTTCAGGGCTGGCTGCAACCATTTTCTCGCCGATCTTGCCGAAGAAAGCAGGCATGGATTGTGTGCGACCAGAGGTCACAGCAACATACTGCTTGCCATCCAAGGTGTAGCTGATGGGTGCTGCGCTGATGCCTGAACCAGTGTTGAACTTCCACAGTTCTTTACCAGTCTTGGCGTCCATCGCGCGGAACATGCCTTTGATGTCACCAGCGAAAACCAGACCAGTTTTGGTGGTCATGGTGCCGCCGTTGAATGGCAGGTCGTCCTTGTTGAACCAAACTTCTTTTTGAGCCACGGGGTCCCAAGCTTTCAAACCGCCGAGGTAGCCGCCAGGACCAGGTTTGTCCAAGTCGAAGTTCACGCCCAAATAGAACTGGCCGCGTTTGTATTCTTCTTGCACACCTTCGAGGTCCATACACATGTTGTTGGTGGGGATGTACACCAAGCCAGTGTTGGGGTTGTAGGACATAGGCATCCAGTTTTTACCGCCAACCAAGTTGGGGCAAATGTCTTTGGCCCATTTTTTCAGGCGAGGACGCTTTTCGTTGTTGGCTGTTTCAATAGGCATGCCTGTTTTCAGATCAATGCCAGTGGCCCAGTTGGTGGGCACAAAGTTCTTGGCTGAAATCAGTTTGCCATTGGCGCGGTCGATCACGTAGAAGAAACCGTTGCGGTTGGCTTGCATGATGACAGGCACTTTTTTGCCGTCAACAGGCAGGTCCGCGAACACGAGTTCGTTCACACCGTCGTAGTCCCATGCGTCATGGGGTGTGAACTGGTAGTGCCACACGATGTTGCCAGTGTCTGGGTTCATAGCGATGACAGAAGCGGTGTACAAGTTGGTGAACTTGCCGATGTCGCTGGAGTCGTTACCGCGAACGATGGCTGTCCAAGGACCTGGGTTACTGGTGCCGTAGTAAACCAAGTTCAATTTGGGATCGTAAGAACCCACGTTCCAAGCAGCGCCGCCGCCTGTTTTGCCGGTGTCACCCTTCCATGTGTCGGCATTCTTTTCGTTGCCAACCGGCACGGTGTGGGTGCGCCACACTTCTTTGCCAGTGGCTTGGTCTAAAGCGACCAAAGCACCGCGAACGCCGTACTCACCGCCGCCGAAGCCGGTGATGATCACGTTTTTAGCAACGACGGGAGGTGAAGTGATGACCGAACCTTGGGTGTAGTCCACCACGGTTTGTGTCCACATTTCTTTGCCGGATTTGGCATCCAGGGCAGTGACTTTGGCATCCAAACGGCCGACAAAAATCTTGCCGTCGTTGTAGGCCACGCCACGGTTGTTCACGTCACAGCAAGCGTATTGCTCGACGCCTTTTGGCATTTCTGGAGACCATTTCCAGCGAACTTCACCGGTTTTGGCATTGACAGCAAACACGTTTTTAGGACCGAAAGAAGAGGTCACATACAAAGTGTCGCCAACCAAAATGGGGCTGGACTCTTGTGAACGGTTGGATCCCAATTGCAGAGCCCATTTCACATTGAGTTTGCTCACGTTGGCGGGGGTAATTTGGCTGCCTTGGCTGAAGCGCTGATTACCGTTATCGCCACCGTAGACAGGCCAGCTTTGTGCGCTGGCCAGCGATGCGGCGCCAAGGGCGGCAGCAAACGCTACGGATTTCATTAAAAGTTTCATAAAAAAATTCCTTCAGGGTTTAACAAAGGGAACACAACTAACCAATACATTTTCTTGGACTTGTACAAGAGTAAGCATAGAAGAAACCCTAGTCGATATATGGAGAGTTATTGAATTTCTCAAAATGAGACATCGCGCAAAGGCGGTGTCAAGGTCTATTCGAGGTGTGTGCATGAGCTGTTGTAAGCCCCGCGTCAAGCTCGTGTCACCATCACGGCATGCGCATCAATTTCATGCGCATCACGCCCCCTTGCAGCAGCTTGGTGGTGGTGGGTTCCACACGTTCAAGTTGAGCCAGGCCGACACCAGGACAATACCACTCCTGCTGTACCAAGTGGTTGGGTTTGAATGCAAAAGCATCATCACTCCAAAGCAAGATATCGAGCTTGCCTTCAACACGTGCACAGCCTTTGAAGCGACCCACGGGCGTTTCTAGTGCGACATCCAATTCCATGACGGTGAAGGTGATGGGTAACTTTTGGTACTTGGGCAAATAGCGAAAGTCGGCAGGTTGTTCGTTGCGCCGACGCAAGATGTAAGGCACCGTGGTGGTGATCCAAGATGCGCCGACAGTGAGTGGGTTGGGCAGCACAACCGTTTCCTCTTCGTCCATCACCGCGCGTTCTTTCAAGGGCGATTTCATGGCCACGCGGGTGATGTTTTGCTGGGTGTTGCGCAACCAGTATTCATGTCCCATGTTGCTGCGCCGAATCCAAGCCGTGCTGCCGTCACTGAGTTCAGCGCTGCCCAGATTTTTCATCTGCATGGTGTATTTCACCGTCTTCGCATCGGGGGCGTCGTACACCGTTTCAATTTGATAGGTCCAAGCCTGGCCCTTGACCAAAGGAAACAAGGGGTTTTCAGAGGACGGTTTGTCGCAACCGCTGAGCAACAGCAAACCCAACAATGAATAAGTGGTGAGGCGCATGATTATTTTTCCGGCACGTTGGGTGTTGGCAGATCCATGATTTTGACTTCTTGCTCGTCATTGCCGGGTTTGAGCCAACCGGAGCCCTTGCCATCGCCCGGTTTGGCTTCTGCCGTGCCCATTTGGTTGACACCATCGCGGCCTTTGCGCATGCCTTCGACAATCATTTCATGCACCGGACGGCTGTAAGGCAATTTGTAGGCGCGTGGTTGCAACACACCTTTGCCCTCTTCGATGGGTGTGATCCAGAGGTACAAAGCGCCCTCGAACTTGGGGCGCGGTTCGTCCACGATGGCAGCGATCATGACAAAGCGCTCAGGCAGGGCATCTGTGCTGGGAATACCCAGCAGGGAGTGAACCATGCCGTAGCCCCAAAAGTAAAAACCCGTGACGCCAGCCGCCAGCAAGCCTTTGAGCCAGCGAGGCCATGATGAAAACACCAAAGCCAGTGCAAGCAGCATGGCAAACAAAACAAAAACAATGATGAAGGTAAGGGTCATGTCAATTCGCGCTCATGAGTGATTTGGGAATGGTATTGATGTTGTCAACACCACCTGAGGGGGTGACGGTAAAGCGGGTCATGGTCAATTCTTTGCCACGCGATTCCAAAGTGGCTTGACCATAGTAAACAACTTCAGCCTTGGGGTTGACCTTGATGATCGACAAGGTGGCTTCCACTGGCTTGCCAGACCGGGGGTCTTCCGTGTCAATGTCTTTGGTGTCGTAGTAGTTGGCATTGACCACGTACTCACCGGGCACGATGCTGCGAATCGTGACCACCTCTTGACGCAAGGGGTTGACCACTTTTTTGCCATTGATCAAGATGGTGTTGTTGGAGGTGCCGCGATCATCGCGGTCCAGGTGCATCAAATCGGCTTCGCGGTTGCGAAACCAAACGCTCTCACCCGAGGGGCCTTGAACCCACAAGTCAATGTCATTGGGATCCATGTCGGGCCATGACAAAGTGATGATGTACTCCGCCTTGGCAGGGATGTCACCTGACTTGGTGGCCTTGGGGTTCATCGCCAACAGCGCAATGATGAAACAAAACACGAAGGCGATCAGCATGTTAAATAACATGTCATAAAAGGGATCAACCTCGGGTTCGCGGGCGAAGCGGTTTTTACGCATGGTGCAGCTGTCGCTTCAGCGACCGATGCGCATTCCGTGGCGTTGGGCTTGGGCCACCAATTCATCAGCGAAACGGTCCATGCGCGTCAGCTGAAGGCCCAGCAAAATGTTGCCAACCAGACCCACCATGGTGGTGAGCAAGGCCACGCCCAGGCCAAGGGTCAGGTTGCGCAGCAGGTCTTGTGCTTGGCTGGGGTCAAAGCTTTGAATTTCGCCGATTTGCATGGCCAACACGGAAAAGCCAATGACTTTGCCCAGCAAACCCAACTTGAGTTGCACACCGTTGACCCACCAGGCGGTGGTGTGCGGGCCATGGGTTTTGTCCATCAACAGGTCCAAGGGCGCGCCACTGTCTTGTGGATTGGCAGCCAGTGCATTCCAGTATTCGCCAGCCCAGCCTTGGGCTTCGAGCATGCCCGCGTAGCCTTTGGCAACCGCATGTTGCAAAGCTTCACGCTGCTTGGCCAGCTCTTTGGAGCGAACACCGCACCACATGGTCGACACCGCAAACACAATAATGATGATCAAGGTGATACCCGTGGGGTCCGAGGCGAGCAGCAGTTGCCAGACACCCTTGATACCCAGCAGCCAGGTAGAAAAGACAAACAGACCAACCAAAATCAGCCACTCAAACCACAGTGGTTCAATTTCCCAATGGGGGTTGCTTTTTTTGAGCCGTGCGAAAAAAGACTTCAAATCAGACCACCTGTGAAAGAAAAATAAAGCGAGCGCGACGGCCCGAAGTGTCAGGGGTTCGTTGCAAGGGTGGGGCGCACTATAACTGACATGACCTCAAGATTTTTGCTAGGTCGCCTCTGCAGGTCTTTGCTTTTGGGCATTAGGAAAAATTCGCAATCCTTCATAGACTCGTCGGTTTGTTCGTTTGACCATGGCTGAACGCCGATATTGATGAGAGAGAAACATGTTGAACCGCCAAACTGTTCCCGCCCGCTTGATGCACACTGTGGTTGCCATCGCTGCCATGACCTGTGTTGCTCAAATTCATGCTCAAAGTTTGGAAGAAGTCAAAGTCCAAGGCGGACGCCTTGAGCAACAGCAATTTGACACCCCTGGATCGGTGCAGGTGATTGATGAATCCACACTGCGCAGCAGTGGTGCCCAAGTGAACTTGTCGGACACACTGGTTCGAGTGCCTGGTGTTGTGGCGTTGAACAGGAACAACTACGCACAAGACGTGCAGATTTCTATTCGTGGTTTTGGTGCGCGTGCCCCATTCGGCTTGCGCGGCATTCGTTTGATCACAGACGGCATTCCAGCCACCATCCCAGATGGTCAAGGTCAATCCTCCACGGCCAGCTTGACTTCTGCTTCCCGCATCGAGGTGCTCACAGGGCCTTTGGCCCAGTTGTATGGCAACTCCTCAGGCGGTGTGATTCAAGTCTTCACCCGTGAAGCCGGAGACAAACCAGAAGCCAGCACACAAATTTATGCAGGTTCCTTTGGCATGGTCCGTTCGGATGCTGCGGTCAGTGGCCGTGCAGGTGATGTGGGTATCGTCGCTGACTACAGCACTTTCAGCATTGAAGGCTATCGCAAAAACAATGACACACAGCGCCGACAGTTGAACTCAGTGATAACTTGGAATATCAAAGAAGACACCAAGGCCAGATTCATTGTCAATACCTTCGACATGCCATTGGCCGAGGACCCAGCTGGGCTGAAACAGGCTCAATTTGATCTGGACCCCAAGCTTGCAGCTGATTCCACTGAGTCAACCAGAACCAGAAAAGTAGTCACACAAAACCAAATTGGCACGGTTTTTGAACATCGCATTGATAGAAATTTAAACTTGTTGGCCAGGGCCTATGTTGGTGATCGATCCAATTTGCAGTTTCAAAGTTTCAATGCTTGGGTAGGACTGAACAGAAATTTCAGTGGACTTGGACTGCAAGTCAATGGCAACCAGGAGCTGCAAACTTTAGGCGGTTTGTCATGGGTTTTAGGCCTTGATTACGACGTCTCCAAGGAGTTGCGTCAAGGTGGCGCGGCTGCATCAGGTGAGAAAACGACACTCACCCGCAATGAAGTCAACAAGGCAACCAACGCAGATTTATTCGCTCAATTGAATTGGATGATCTCGCCCAATTGGACTGCCACTGTGGGTGCACGCTCAAGCAATGTCGAACTCAGCAGCAAGGACAACTACGATGCCGCGGGATCAGCTGCGGATGGCTCTGGCGCTGTCAAATACAAAGCCACCTCCCCTGTGGCGGGTTTGACATGGCATGTCAACGACAGCTTGAATGTGTATGCCAACGCTGGTAAAGGTTTTGAAACACCCACCTTGGCCGAGGCTGCTTACGGTGCAGGTGCTGTAGCAACCTTCAATACAAGATTGCTGGCATCCACCAGCACGCATGCGGAATTGGGATCCAAATGGAAGCCCACTTCAACCAGTCAAATCAATTTGGCGTATTTTGATATTGACACCAATAACGAGTTAGTCATTGAGAATAATTTGAGCGGAAGAACATCTTATAAAAATGCGACAAAGACAAAACGCTCTGGCATAGAGCTGGCCATGGGCAACCTGTGGACCCCTCAAATCAAAAGTCAGGTTAGTGTCACTGCAATGAGTGTGAAATACTCTCAAGCATATAACGCCAACGGGACTGATGTAGCTTCTGGCAATTCCTTGCCTGCAGTGCCTGCAAATCAATTTTTCGGTTCAGTTACTTGGTCACAAAATCCCGGAAATGGCAAGACCTTCACTCCAGGATCAGAGGTGTCGACCGAGTTGATTTCCAGAAGTCGCATCTATGCCAATGACACCAACACAGCCAATGCTCCCGGCTACAGCATCATCAATGTGCGTGCGCAGCAAAAATACAAGTTTCATGATGTCAACATCACCTCTTACGCAGCGATAGATAACTTGCTGAATAAAAAAGCGATTGGTTCAGTCATTGTGAATGCATCTTCAGACCGGTTCTTTGAACCTGCTTTGCCTCGCAACTACACCTTGGGCGTTCAGGCCTCAATGCCTTTCTGACCAAACCCCAAGCCGCCCCGGGAACATTTCCTGGGGCGCAGGTGCAAGCCTGCTCTAAGATGCATCCCTGATTTGAACTTTTCACTAAAGGTCTGCCTCATGAAATTTATGCGACTCACCGCAGCGTTGGCTTTGTCTGTTTTGACGGCTGCATCACCGGCTTGGAGCCAAGCCAAAGCCTTTGCCACCAACGAAGGCGCAGGCACGGTATCAGTCATTGACATGGAAACGGACACAGTGTTGTCCACCATCGAAACCGGTGGCAAGCCGCGTGGTTTGGCGGTGTGCAAGGGCAGCAAGAAAATTTATGTGTCCGAACAAAACGCGGAAGAGTTGTTGCAAATAGACCCGGTCAGCGGCAAGATTGAAAAACGCGCCAAGCTGGGCGAGTCACCCGAGGCGGTGTACTGCTCACCCAAGGGCGACTTGCTGGGCGTGGCCAATGAGGGCAACAACAGCATCAGCTTTGTCAGCGTCAAAACCATGAAGGTGCTGTTCTCCATTCCCGTGAACGGCAAAAACCCCGAGCATGGCGTCTTCAGCCCAGACGGCAAATTCATGCTGGTGTCTGCCGAAGAGGCGGACCAGGTTGACATCCTGGACATTCAAAAACGCAAGCAAGTTGGTTCCATCAAAGTCGGTCTGCGTCCGCGTGGCATTGCCTTCACCCCCGATGGCAGCAAAGCTTTTGTCGCGGTGGAAACGGACAGTTTGCTGGTGGCCATTGACGTGAAAGAGCTCAAAGTGATAGGCCAACTGGCGGTGGGCAAGCGCACCTCGGGCGTGGCCGTGTCCCCTGATGGCGCTTTTGTGTACGCCACCAACGGTGGTGACGCCAATGTCTCTGTTGTGCGCACCGACACCTTCGAATGGGTTGAGAACATCGCCATTGGCCAACGTCCCTGGAACATGGCTTTCAATGCGGATGGCAGCAAGCTGTATGTGGCTTCTGGTCGCAGCCATGCCGTCAGCGTAGTGGACATCGCCACACGCAAGATGGTGAAAGAAATTCCAACCGGCAAACTGCCCTGGGGCGTGGTTACCCAATGATCCAAGCGCGCTATGACCGCATGATGGTGGTCTTGCATTGGGTGTTGGCTTTGGGCTTGATCAGTCAGTTGGGTTTGGGTTTGTGGATGGAGGGTATTCCCAAGGAACCCCCCGGTGAGCGAGCCTCTTGGTTCAACTTACACAAGTCGATTGGCATCGTTTTGGGCTTCATCATTTTGTGGCGCATGGGTTGGCGGGTCACGCATTCTGTGCCTATGGATTTGCCCAACACCCCAGATTGGCAGCGACTCTTGGCCAAGCTCAACCATGGCCTGATGTATGTATTCATGCTGGCGCTGCCCTTGAGCGGTTTTTTGGGCTCGAGTTTTTCTCAGTATCCAGTGAAATTTTTTGGTTATCCTTTGCCGCGCTTATGGCAACCTTTTCCAGATGGCAAAAAGGTCATGAGCGAAGTGCATGAATGGTCTGCTTTGACACTGATGGGCTTGCTGGCGGTTCACCTCTTGGCGGTCTGCTGGCACACCCTGGTCAAGAAGGACGGCTTGTTGAACCGGATGCGCTAATTCACCTTGAAGTGGTGCGTACCATCGCGCTTGAGTTGTTCGACCAATCCATATTCCCAGTCCAGGTAAGCCTGCATGGCTTCTGCTGGGTTGTTGGTGCCTTCATAGGGGCGACGGTAGCGGTCGATGCGCGGGCTGGCCAAATAGGACTCACCTTGCTGGGTACTGAAGCCTTGTGCCATCCAAGCGGCATTGCCACCGGGCAGCCACAGCACTTCCACACCAGGGCGCACCAAAGGTTTGAGTTCAGCCACGGCATAACGTGAGGCACGGCCATCTGCGCAGGTGAGTACATAACGGTTGGCTTTGTGCACCCTGTTGAAGTCTTGCGCCATTTGCGAACGCAGCAACCACCAGGCACCTGGAATGTGTTTTTTGACATAAGTGGCGCTGTCACCGACATCGATCACCATGCTCAGGTTGCTGCGGTTAGCCAACCATTCTTTTAAAGTGGCGGGGTCCACTTCGGGCACAGCCGACAAGGTATCAGGTAATGTGTCTGCTGTTGTAGAGGTGTCATGCAGGTCATGGGCTTGAATGTCTTTCAAGACCGATGTCTCCCAGCCCATCTGTGCCAGCCAAGAAGCGGTCATCGAAGCGCGCACACCGTCATCGTCATACAAAACCACACGTGCACCGCGAACACCCGCATGGTGATCGGTTTCTTGCACCAATTGCCCCCCCGGTGCGCTGAGTGCACCGGGCAGGTGTCCCAAGGCATATTCCTCAGGTGTGCGCACATCAAACACATAGGTATTGCGGCTTGGGTCACTCAGCCATTCACGCAAGGTGTCCCGGTCGATCCGCCGAACACCGGTCCTGAAAAGCAAGGCCAAAGCAGTTGCGGCAGATTTGCTGCGGTCCGCTTCATTGAGGTCGCCAAACCGTTTGTCAGCCTTGTGCTCGAGTTCCAGCCCAGCCAAGGCCCAACCGATGGTGCCATTGCGCAAAGCGCAAACGGGGTTGGGTATGCCTGCATTGATCAGCGATTGCGCGCCAATGATGCTGCGTGTGCGTCCGGCGCAGTTGACCACGATGCGGGTGGTGGCACTGGGCGCGAGTGATCTCGCACGCAGCACCAATTCGCCACCGGGTACGCTGATCGCACCAGGAATGCTCATGGTTTGGTACTCATCAAACCTTCGTGCATCCAGCACCACCATGTCAGCGCCGCGGTCAATCAATGCCTTGACCTCATGCGCTGAAAACGAGGGGGTTTTGCGTTGGGACTCCACCAACTCGCCAAAGGCTTTGCTGGGCACATTGACATCGCGAAAGAGTTCGCCACCGCCGGCCGCCCATCCTGCCAAACCATTGAGCAAGATACTGACTTGGCTGTAGCCCAGCCGGATGAACACGGGAGCGGCTCGCACCGCCAAGCCTTCACCGTTGTCAACCAAAACAACCGAGGTGTCCAAACGCGGTATGCGTCGCCACACGTCAGCTTCAATACGCCCATAGGGCAGGTTGATGGCAAACAGCGGGTGACATTGCGCAAACGGGTCTTCTTCACGCACATCAACCAAGGCGATTTCTTGGCGCTGCAGCAAGGCCTCTCGCACTTGTTGGTAGGTGGTCACGCCGTAAGGATGGTCTGGGGCAGCCGAAGCGACTTCAGGCAAGGGCACCACCGGGGCGGAAGATGGGGAAGGTGCGGGAGGGGCAGGAGGGCGCGCAGGCATCTGACGCGCTGGTTCGCCAAGCACCTTGGTGTTGCTATAGCCAGACACAAAAACAGATCGGCTGCCGTCATCGCGGTAACTGTTGCGCTCAATCTTGCCAATGTTGCCGCCGTAGACGTGGATGCTGATCGAGACTTGGTCATGCAGTGCGTTCCAAACTTTATGCACATCGCCAATGCGAGGCGATACAGCCTCAATATCACCGGGCAGCATGTCTATTTGAAACCCTGCGGGCACCCAACGCCCGTCAGACATGCGGCTGTAGGGTTGGCATGATTCAGATCCGCGCAATATGCCAACCAAGCCCCAGACGGTGTGGTCGTGTATCGGGGTCGATTGTCCAGGCCCCCAAACAAAACTCACCACCGAAAAACGGTCTTGAGGATCTGCGTACAGCAGGTATTGTTGGTAATACTGGGGATGCGGTTGCGCACAGTCAGGGTGCAACCAATCGTCGTTGCTTAAAAGGGGGTACATCAGGTGCTTGACTTGCTCCAACAAGCTTTTCTCGTTCGATTCCGCTTCGACCAGGCGGGTCAGGTCTGCCAAAAATTGGTGAAGCCTAGCGTTAGAACTTGGTGCAGCGTGCATCTTTAAGCAAGGTGAAAAGACTGCCAACATTGTTTCACAGGACAAGGACTCGAAAACCCGGCTCTGAAAAGTCTTTTAACCATGCCAGACTGAAGAAGCTATGCTTGCAACCCAAATGAACACCACCACCCACCCACCCTTTGTGTTGGCCGGCGTCATGGGCTGGCCCATTTCGCATTCCCGCTCGCCGCTGATCCATGCCCATTGGTTGGATCAGTTGGGGCTGCGTGGTGCCTACCTTCCATTGCCAGTGAACCCCGCTCGCTTGCCCGAGGCCCTCACTGGCTTGTCTGCGCTGGGTTTTGCAGGTTGCAATCTAACCCTTCCGCACAAAGTGCAGGCACTGGCATGCATCACCCAGCTCGACGAAGTGTCGCGGAAAATTGGCGCAGTCAACACCGTGGTGGTACAAGCCGATGGCAGTTTGCGCGGCACCAACACAGATGCGTTTGGCTACATGCAAAGCCTGCAAGAAGCCCAACCTCAATGGCAGGCCCGCTCGGGGCCAGCCGTTGTTCTGGGGGCGGGTGGTGCAGCCAGGGCTGTGGTCTGGGCTTTGGCCGACGCTGGCGTGACCGAGGTCCGTTTGCTCAACCGCAGCCTTGAAAAAGCGCAAGCCATGGCCAATGAATGGGGTGCACCAGTCAAGGTCCTGCCTTGGACTGACAGACATGCTGCGTTGGCTGATGCAGCCTTGTTGGTCAACACCACCACACAGGGCATGCAAGGTCAGGATGCTTTGGATATCGTGCTTGACGCCCTGCCGCTGCATGCGGTGGTGTCTGACATTGTTTACACGCCGTTACAAACCGATTTGCTGCTCAAGGCGCAAAACCGCGGCAACCCAACCGTGGGTGGTTTGGGCATGCTGTTGCACCAAGCCCGCCCTGGGTTTGCGGCATGGTTTGGCACCATGCCTGAGGTCACACCCGCTTTGTGGCGAGCTGTGTTGGCTTCTTTTTGAGCTATTTGCGGACGGCAGGTACTTCGATCGGCAAACCTTCAGCACGCCATTTCAAATACAGCTCGAGGTTGCGCATGTCCACATGGCCCCAGGCTGGCAATTCGGCACGAATGCTGGCATAGCAAAAGCGCAGTCGCCGCTCCAATGAAGCCAGGTATTGCCAGTCAAGCCGGTAAATAGGGTAGCCATTGGGCTGACCTTGGCTCAGCTTGTCATTGAAAAGGCGTCGCCCATATTGCTGGTCATGGCATTGGGTGCATGACAGATTGAGTTGACCTTGACGCGTGAAGTACAGTTTTTCTCCAGCGCGGAAATGTTTTTGTGCAGCACCTTCGATGTTGACCTTGATCGGCATGCCTTTGGAGGCGGTGTTGACATGCAGTGTGATGGCAAGTGATTCATCAGATTCCAAAGCCCAGGGTGGGGCTTTTTGATTCTTTTGGCGACATTGCCTGATGCGATCTTCCAGGTTGAAGAGTTTGCCCGTGGCTTTGTCAATCGCAGGGTAGCTGGCTGACACGCCTTTCATGCTGTCGGTGACTTCGCCGTGGCAAGAGGCGCAGCTTTTGTTGCTGTTGCCGGCTGCTTTGTTCCATAACTGAGCGCCTTTGTCGATGCCGTGTGCGCTCAGGCTGGAGAAGTCGTCATCGAGCTGAAGACCCTTGACTTCTTGACTGGAGAAGGCCAGGCCAGATTGCAGTTGGTCCAGCGGAATTTGACGTTGCTGTGCAGATGCGGTGTTGTGCAGGTCTGGCAGTATCAAGCCAAGCCCCAGAATCAGCCAAAAGGCGGCGAACATTTGGCGCCCGAGGTTCATGACTTGGGCGCAGTCGAACTGTTGGCGGGCAAGACGGTCAGGGGGTGCCGCAGCTCGCCGATGTTGGCATTGTCGTCAACCCAGCGGAAATACAACTCACCGGATTTAACCGCGCGCAAGTGAAACTCAAACAAGGGATTGGCAGCCACGCCGGTGGTGGGCTCGGCGCGAAAGACTTCTTGGCTGTTCAAGGTGCAAGTCAGCTGTCGAATCACATTGCGCTTGATCAAGGCATGGTTGATGTCACGTAAAAACCCGCTGTCCATCGGATGGTTAACCAGCAGGCGGACCTTGAACACATCACCCTCGAGGATGCGGGGAGGCAGTTGGATGCGTGCGTTACTCATCCGTTGTCCACACAGGCGGCCTCAGTGACCACCACCTCTTGGGTTTGGTAGATGAAGTTCCCGTCTGACAAGCGGGCCAATGCCACCACCATTTGGCTGCCTGACAAGCGAACACGCGTGTTGATGTGGGCGTTTCCATTCCATGGACCCAGCGCAAACATGCACATCAAGGGAACCGGGTTGCGTTGTGAAATCAAGTAGATGTGGGAAACATGCGAAGCCTCCGTCATGGGGCTGTCGACTTTGAGTTGCAGGGGCACCAAATGGCCATTGTCAGCCAAAGCGGGCAGCGACAAGTTCACCCCCTCGTTTTTCAGGGTTTGGAACTGCACAAAAGGTTGAACCATTTCATCGAATGTGCGCAACCGAGAATCTGCCAAACCGCTGAGGGTCAGTTTATCGACTTGTGCAAAAGTGGAGCCGCTGGCCAACACGCTGACACCCAAAGAGGCTTTGGTGCAAGAGTTTAAAAAACCGCGTCGGGAAAGCTTAGGCATGGGTGTCATTGTGAGGGTGGTTGCAGTAAGTAAGCCATGATGTCTTCCAAGCCCTGCTCGGTCAAAATGGTTTTGCCCTTGAAAGGTTTGGCCACATTGTGTAAGCCTTTTGAGCTGAAATAGGCGGGCATGATGGTTTGCGGGTTTGACAACCTAGGATCAGCGATGCGCTGGCGCAGGGCCTCGGGCGACATGCGCTGTGCAACCCCAACCAAGCTCGGTCCAATGTCACCACCCTCTTGAAGACCGGAAACCACATGGCAAAGCACACAGCCTGTCTCTTGTCGGTTGAGCAAAAGTTTGCGTCCGCGCTGTGCATCTGCGGTCGAAGTTGAAGCGTTCGCTGGCAGGCCATCTGCGGCGTGCGCCAGAGAAACCAAGCACAACAACAAAACACACACTGTTTTCATGGTGTTGCCGGTTTTAAATAGCGTCGAAGTGCTTGACCACACATGGCCACTGCATTGTGGGCTTCGCGCATGATTCGCCCCATGGTGATAAAGCCATGGATTTGCCGCTCAAAACACACGTATTCGGTGGCGCTGCCAGCAGCAGCCAAAGCGTCTGCATACATAAGCCCTTCGTCACGCAGTGGGTCAAAACCAGCGGTCATGACCCATGCAGGTGGCAAATTGGCATGCGACTGTGCTTTCAGGGGGGATGCCCGCCAATCATCCCGGTCTGTGGACGAATGCATGTAATGGTCCATGAACCAGTGCATGGCTTTGGCTGTCAACATAAAGCCTTCACCGTTGGCGTGGTAGCTGGGCGTGTTTGGGTACATCCAAGTGGCAGGGTAGATCAACAATTGAAATGCAGGGGCTTGCGCACTGTCTCGTGTGCCCAGACAAACCGCAGCAGCTAAATTACCACCTGCGCTGTCGCCACCTACGGCAACCCGCTTGGAGTCAACATGCAAGCGTTTGGCGTTGTCCACCAACCAGTGAAAACCTGCCAGGGCATCGTCGTAGGCTGCGGGGAAAGGGTGCTCGGGTGCCAGGCGGTAATCGACAGAAAAAACCGCACAACCACTGGCGTCGCATAACTGGCGGCACAACACGTCATGGGTTTCAATGCTGCCAATCACCCAGCCGCCACCGTGGTAGTAAACCAAGGCAGGCAACACTTGATCAGGTGAGGCGCCCAGGGGTCGGTATTCGCGCACGGTGCCAAAGGTCAAGGCATGGTCGTGGCAAAGCGAAGTAGGCAAGGGCTCCGGCTGGGTCAGGGCCTTGCGAACCAGGTAAAACTCGCGCGCTTCTTCGTGGGTTTGGTCATTCACAGCGGGAATACCGCGGTCCTTCAGAAGTTGCAAAAAAACCTTGGCTTGGGGATCGAGCATGGAAATGGTGAGAAAGGGTGCAGACGGGTTCAGGTCGAATGCCCAACCGGCGTGTAGGCATGTTGATGTGTTTGTAGCCAATGCTTGGACAAACTGTCGTCGTCTTGACTGGGGTGAAAGTCGGCATCGAAATAGCGACGCCACATGGCAAAAGACGATGTCAATAGCCCTTGCTTGGTGAATAAAAAGTGCCAAGCACCGCGCCATGTGGAGATTTTGAACAAACTACCTTCGTGCCACAGGTTGTTGACGGTCTGTCTGAGCAGATCTGTAAGAAGGAAAAAACTGACAAAACGCATTGCATGTAAACGCCATGCTTGGTTGCCACCCAAAGACAGGTAGATGTTGAAAGCGGTATTTCTGTGCTCGGATTCTTCGCTGGCATGCCAGAGCCACATGGTGCGCAGCCTGGGCTCCACGTTGTCGAGCATCTCTGGGTGCGACAGCAGCCAATGGGCAAGGGTGGCGGTGAAATGCTCTGTGGCAGCCGTGGCGGCCACGGCATGCCGCACATCCAATTGCTCGACCTTGGCAATCCGTTTCAAGGCTCTGGGGGACCAATGGTTGACCAGCCCTTGGGCTTGAAGATGTTGGTTAAAGAGTTGGTGGATGCGCCGGTGGGTGGCCTCTTGGCCAATGAAACCATGGACCTCTTTTGTATATTGGACCTGTACTTCCGGTGGAAGTTGTTTCATCCCTCTGCGCAGTGAGTCAATGAAAAACTGTTCTCCAACCGGAAAGCTCATGGACAAGGCGTTCATGAAAGCAGTGACGAATGCATCCTGGTGCCAGCGCACTGGCACAGTGGTTTCGAGGTCAATCAACAGTTGGCGAACAATCAGTTGGCTCATGGTATCAATGGGTAGGAAGTTGACAAGGGCCGGTTACCAGCAGCTTGAGGTCTTTGCCGTAACGGTGAACATCTTTCATGGCGCTCACCATAACAGGCTGTCGCTTGATTTTGATCTCGGTTTCTTCTTTGCTTTGGATATGGCGTCGTTTGACCCAAATGCTGGAGTCAGAGGTGAGGTCTGTGCCTTCAAATTCGGAGCTGATCAAGGTGTTGACAAACATGTTGTAGAGCTTTGGACCCTCCATTTTGATGTACAAGTGGTTGCCTATGGAGGAAATATCAATGGTGACGGTGGCCGGTTGGAGGACGATTCTTTCCATTTGGGGGAAGCTGCCCTGCACATTACAAGTCAGTGTGTAAGCCCAAGCATGGCTTCCCCAGATCAATAAACACACCCAAACCAAGCCGCGGGCGTGTGCCATCAGCGGAGACCTGTTACAAAAAGATTGCATGTGCACCTTTGTCGATGTCATTATTTTGACACGTTTGCCCCTGCCAGCCAGGCACCGAGGATAAAAACCGTCCTGTGCGAGTTGGGTATTTTTAAATGACAGATTTACCTATCACCAAGGTATCTGACCGTGATTTCCAATGCCCAGAAATAAATATTGACCGTGGCATTCGATACCCATAAGTTGGAGGACTTTAAGAGTCATCGCCCGGTATCTGGGCTTGGCGCAACTGTACAGAGGGTGTGCGCTTCTTTCTGAAGCGAATATTGAGCAGCTCGACACAGAAGGCAAAGGCCATGCCAAAGTAGATATAACCCTTTGGCACATGGTGGCCAAAACCTTCTGCAACCAAAACCACGCCAACCACCACCAAAAAGCTCAAAGCCAGCATCTTGATCGGCGGGTGGGCATCCACAAATTCACCGATACTTTTGGCAAACAACATCATCAAGGCAAGTGAAACCACCACAGCGATGATCATGATGCGCACATCATCGACCATGCCAACCGCGGTGATGATTGAGTCGAGTGAGAACACCAGGTCAATCAGCATGATCTGCAAGATGGTGGCCATGAATTGAGCTTTTGCTTTCATGCCAGCTGTGGCCCCTTCCCCTTCCAAGGAATGGTGGATTTCACCGGTGCTTTTCCAGATCAAGAACAAACCCCCGAGCAACAAAATCAGATCCCGCCCCGAGAAAGACTGGTTCATCACGCTGAACAAGGGTTCGACCAATCCAATAATGACAGACAGCAACAGCAATAAACCGATGCGCATGAACATCGCCATGAACAGGCCGATGCGACGCGCCATCTCTTGTTGTTCTTTGGGCAACTTGCTGACCAAAATGGAGATGAAGATGATATTGTCGATGCCCAGCACCAACTCCAACATTGTCAAAGTGATCAGGGCAACCCATACCTGAGGATCAGCTAAAAATTCCATGTTTATCTGCGCTTGTAGTTGGTGAATGAAGATGAACTGGTGGTCAGGTGAAAAAGTTGGCGCCTCAAACGCCTTGTTGGCTTTGACCTTGCCTGAACTTTACCAAACGCCAGTGTAGCCAGCCAAAGCGCATGGCCTGCAAGACCAACCACACCGTGAACCCCGCCAACACCACGTCGCTCAAAAAATGCCCACCCTGGGCAATGCGCATCAACCCGATGGCTGCGCCCAAGCCCATGCTGAGACCCAACCATTGTTTGCGCCGAGACCACGGGGCCCACAGCCCCCAGGCCATGATGCTGAAAGCACCGGCGGCGTGGCCACTGACAAACGAGCAATTGACATCGCAGTGTTGACTCACTTGCAGTATGGGAACGAAAGGCAGGTCCCCTGCAAACGCATGAATTTGCTCAGGCCGCGGTCGACCCACATGGTCTTTGAAAGCCCAGTCAACCACCAAACCAATGCCCACCAGCACCAACAACAGCCACGCCATGCATCGGCGCCTTTGAGCTCGGCTGAGGATGTTGGGCTGAAACCGCTGCCAGACCAAGCCGATCACGCAACCGACAAACAACACCCGCCCCACCACTGGAAAGCCCTCATGGATGGCAATCACCCATGGCCAATGGGTGGCGGTAAAACGTTGCAAAACAGGGTCGAAAAACCAGGCGCTCACACTGGTGTCTAACTGAGGCCACAGACTGAAAACAAGTAAGCTGCCCAGCAAGCCCAGCAAGCCTGCCGACAGTTCCAGGTGACGCGCCTTCATGGTTTGGGTTGCTCCAAGAGCCAAATCTGCAAGTTCTTTGCCACCGTACCCAATGGCTCTAGCCGGGTACTTTTTGCATAGTGCTGGTGCACAAACGCGGGCGGCGCGCCTTGCAACACCAACAACACTTGGTCATGCGCTGGGTTGTTGCGGTCTGGGGTGAAACGCTTGGTTAAGTCGTAATGGTGATCAGGAAAAGGGGTCCGCTGCCAGCTCTGGGTGTGCCAGCCTTTGGCGCGCCAGGCATAGGCCGCATGGGCAATGACGGTTCGGTCCAGCGCCACCAATGTGGCTTTTGGATGCATCTCTATGTCTGGTTGCATCGCCTGCAATGCATCGTCCCAGCCCTGGGCTCTGGCCCACAAGGACCATGGCTCAGCCAGTGGCGGTAAGCCAAACCGGACGCGCCAATCGCCACCCAAACCAATCACGCTGCACAACACACTGCTGCTGACCACGACCCAGGCCGGCCCAGACCAACGCCATGCCTGAGGGCGTGCGGCCAGCAAGCAAGCCAACACCAAGCAAGCGCCGATCCAGGCAGGCGCAGGCCAATTGACCTGTGCATTGCCTTGAACGGCTTGCCATGCACCCACCAACCACAACGGCCAAGTGAAATGCCATGCAAGGGCCAAGGGACTGGGCGGGCCCAGTGCTGTATGGGTCGGCAAGGGTTGAAGTTGAAGGCGTGCACGCCATGCCATCCACACCACCACGGGACCCGCAATCAGCAGTTGGCCTGCGATGTATTCCAAGCTTCGCCATACCCAAACACCCAGGGTTTCGGCGGGACTGGCAGCCGCACCTGTCAGCAGGTCCGCGGTGTGTTTCAAGGTGGGCCAGCCGTTGGCATGGTTCCAGGCCAAATGCGGTAACCAACACACTGCCGCGACCAAACCCGCCAGCAACATGCCTTTGAAAACCCGCATTTGGGGTCGGCGCAGCAACAGGACTGCCCAACTGAGCAAGACAGCCGCCATGGTGTATTTGGACAACACACCCAGCGCCAACACCAAGCCTGAAAATGTCCAGCGCAACCACAACTCAGGGCGTTGCAAGGCTCGCCACATCAGCCACATCGACAAGGCCCAACAAAAAAGCAGCGGCCCATCGGTGGTGGCGACCTGCCCCAAAATGCCAAACACCAGGGTGGCACTCACCAGGGCAGCGGCCCAAGCACCTGTTGCATGGGCTGACTGCTGAGGGTGGGTGTCACGTTGCATTTCAAAGCCGAGGCGCCACACAATCAAGGGGATCAGCCCCCACAAAGCCTGAACCAACCAACGCACGCCCACCGGACTGTCACCACCCACTGTTGCAGACAGCTTGATGAGAACCGGCAAGACCGGGGGCTTGGAGTAATAACCCCAAGCCAAGTCACGACTCCAGTCCCAGTATTGGGCTTCGTCGACAAACAGGCTGGCACCGCTGAGCCAGGCCGTGAGCATGCGCAGCAGCCACAAGCCCGGAAACAACAGCAACACAAACGCCCAACCTGGCTTGGTCAGGCTGAAGGGCAAAAACCGCTCAGTGGCTGTCATGCCATCCCTCATGGGCTTGGGGCGTTGGCGCATCCACCAGTTGGTATGCCTGCGCTTTGCCACCTTCGTAATAGGTTCGCATCAGCAATTCAGCCAACACGCCGGTGGTCAAAAATTGCAAACCGCCCAATACACAAAAGAAACCCACAAACATCAAAGGCCTGGTGCCAATCGATTCACCCATCAGCTTGAGCGCGGTGAGATAGGCCAAAATCAGCAAGCCCATTGACAGCACCACCAAGCCAATGCCACCAAAGAAATGGCCTGGACGCGTGCCAAAGCGCAGGAAATAGTGCATGGACAAAAGGTCCACGATCACCCGCAGGGTTCGAGAAATACCGTATTTGGATTGCCCTTTCAAACGTGGGTGGTGGCGCACGGGTATCTCGGCCATGCGTTTGGGAGAGGTCACGGTAGCCATCCATGCAGGAATGAATCGGTGCATCTCGCCATACAGCCGGATCTTGCGCAACACCGGTGTGCGAAAGGCTTTCAGGCTACAGCCCAGGTCTTGAAAATCCAAGCCACTGACTTTGCGGATCAGGGCGTTGGCGATTTTGGAAGGCGCTTTGCGCAACCAAAACCCATCTTGCCGGTGCTGTCGCCAGCCAGCCACGATGTCTTTGTCGTGTGTGAACAAATGCGCCACGAGTGCGGGTATGTCACGTGGGTCGTTTTGCAAATCGCCGTCCATGGTCACGATCACATCGCCGCGAGCACAGTCGATACCTGCTTGCATGGCTGCGGTCTGTTTGAAGTTGCGTTGTAAACGAAGAGCCCGAATGTGCGGACCGACTTCGGCCGCGCGTTGGCTCAAGCGAAACCAGGTGCCATCCGTGCTGCCGTCATCAACCACCACCAGCTCCCAAGGCCAAGGGTAATCAGCCAAGGCAGCTTGAACCGCATCGATCAAATCGCTGGCCAATTCCACTTCGTTGTACATCGGCACCACGACCGAAAGGCGGTGCATCGGCACACGCAAAGGGGCGTTATCAACCGTGGTTGGGGTCAAAGCATCATTGTCAATAGTCATGAATCGTTCCGTCAAAATGATCAGCCTGGGACCGGATCCGGCCAACGCCACATCAACCCAGCCAGCGCAGCAGCGCCTAAGGACACAGCCAGACAAAACACATGCACCAGCAATGCCGCACCCGCAACTGCCTCGGTGGCAGATCTTGCCTGACCCGCTCCCAGCCAGACGCCAGCCTCATAAGTACCCAAACTCGCCGGCCCTTGCAAGGGCAACATGCCTGCAAGCTCACCACCTATCGCAGCTTGCCAGGCCGCCAAACCAGACAGCGGCAAGAGCTGACTCAGCAGCAGGGCCACAACGGTCAATTTACTCAGCCAATTCGCCAGTGACAAAAGCCAAGCGGTTCGAGGTGCTCGACGATGCAGCATTTTTCGCAGCACCCTCGCCCATGCTTGTCGGCGTTTGAGCAGGCGTAGCCACCAATGGGGCGGCAGCAAGATGATGCTCAAGAGCATGATGGGGCACAGCCAAACCAACCACAGCGGCATGTTGGGCCAGAGCATGGCAGCCATGACGCCCAAAATGCAGGCATCTTGCAACCGCAGCCACAAAAGACTGCGCAAGGCGGCGGCGGTGGGTGCATTGAAAACCCGACGAACCAACAACGGGTAGCCAATCTCGCCGGCGCGAAATGGCAGCAGTAAAACCGCCGCGTTGTGAAGCAGCACCAAACGCAAAGCAGTCGGCATGCCCACAGAGGCGCGCCATTGCCATTCCTGTTGCACCCGCCATGCACGGCACACAAAACTGAACAACCAAACCACGGTTGCCATCAACCAAACAATGGGTTCAATCAGACCAGCACGGCCCAACAAATGGTCCATATCCAAACCATGCAAAAGCCAGGCAAGCAAGCCCAGGCCCAGAACCCAACCGAGCAACCATGTCAACGGCTTTCGCCAAGGGTGCTGCCAATTCATCGGTTGGCTGCCAGACGCCGCCTCAAACTGGCGTAACGTGCCATGGCACCCGCTATCCCCACTGTAGCGATCAGATCAAAGGCCAATCGGGCAGCGGGCGTGTCGGTTTGACTCCCAAACAAAGCGATCACCAAACCCACTTCAAGCAGGATCAGCAGATACTGCCCGGGCACTGAATTGACTTGAGCGGCCCAACTGCGCCGTTGTTCCCATTCCCAAGCAAGCCAGGCCACTGCCAAGCCCAATCCGAAACCCACCAAAATATCTGCAGGCCAGTGGGCGCCAACCACCACACGCGAGAGCGCCACCACCGCGCCCCATGCCAGCAATGGAATCCAAACAGTTGGCTTGGCGGTGATTTTGGGGTGCATCCAAAAAACCAGGCATACCAACGCTGCCGCTGTCATGGCGTGCCCTGAGGGCATGGAGTTAGACCCGCTTGGCGGGTCACCAATGATGCTGAGCAAAGAGGGGTCCAAGACACCCAAGGGTCTTGGCGAAGCCAGCAGATATTTCAGTGCGCGTGAAAGCAGGGAGCCCAGCAACAGGCATTTCAAAACCATGGGCGCGCCGGCTGAGGAAAAGCGACTCAGCACCAACAGCAGCAAAAAAGCCGCACCTGCATCACCAAACTGCGTGGCAAAAGACCAAAATGCAGCAGACCCCATGTCAAGCGTGTGTATGCCCAACATGATGCTTGTGTTGGCTGGAGACTGTGCAAGCCAGACACCTGTCAAAATCAGTACTGCAGTGGCCAACCAGACCGAGCGCTTGAGGTGCAAGCATGTTTCGCTGTCAGGTGTTTGAGAGGCTGCTGGCGCTTGCAAGTTCAATTGAACTCCCTTTGGCGCCATTGAAATGGACAGGTATTCATGACTAAGAAAGTATTGGTGACTGGGGCAGCTGGCTTCATTGGCTCGCAATTGCTGGCGCATTTGCATTCGTTGGGCCACCAAGTAGCGGGTTGCGACCTGGTCTCTTTGGACGGGTTAGGCGCGCATCCAGCAGAGCCGTTGTTGACTCGACTTCGCAAAGAGCGTTTGGCCGAATTTTCAACCCGCAATGGCATCCGGTATTTTCAAGCAGATTTGGGTGCAGAAGACGCTTTCAGTCAGGTGTTGAATCAATGGCAACCTGACACCGTGGTTCATCTTGCAGCGCAAGCGGGTGTCAGGCATTCGGTGCAAGCGCCGCTGGATTTTGTCACACCCAATTTGGTGGGTTTTGCCCGTGTTCTTGAGGCCTGTTTTCGCCAGCAAATCCCGCGTTTTTTGTATGCCAGCTCCTCCAGCGTTTATGGGCTGCGCAGCCAAGTTCCTTTCATGGAGTCAGACCGCACTGACCAGCCTCAATCTTTTTACGCCGCCACCAAGCAGGCCAATGAGGCCATGGCTTATGCCTACTATGCCCAATACGCAATGGGCTCCATCGGCATGCGTTTTTTCACAGTCTATGGCCCTTGGGGACGCACCGACATGGCCCCTTTCCTGTTTGCACAAAACATGCGTCGCCATCAACCCATCAAGGTATTTGGCGAGGGCAAACTGCTGCGTGACTTCACCTATGTGGCAGACATTGTGGAGGCCATTGGAAAGCTTGTGTCACCAACAGACAAACTCACTGCGTCAGAGATCGTCAACATGGGGCACCAGCGACCTGTGCAAGTTAATACTTTTGTAGAACTATTGGCCAAGCACCTGAAGGTTGAGCCCATCATCGAATACGCCCCCATGCAAGCGGCGGATGTGGCTGTCACTTGTGCCAGCGAGGACAGGTTGCTGGGCATGATTGGCAGGTGGGGTGAGACCCCCCTCGACCATGGCTTGGGTCATTTTGTTCAGTGGCTTGAAGCTTGGGAGCCTTTGCGCAGTTAAAGTAACCAGGAACGAAAGACTGTGGTCCTGACTTACTCGAGAGCAATGAGATGCCAATCAGCAAGAAAAAAATACTTCAACATTTGGAAGAAGAAGTCTATTGCCGTCTAGGTGTGTCACCCATTCATGGCATTGGCGTTTTTGCTCTGAAACCCATTCCCAAAGGGGTCTATCCGCTCAAGAGCTATTTGAAGTTCAGAGAAATCGATATCAAAAAAGACGACATCAAGCGCTTGCCGCGCGGTGTTCGCGACCAACTCGATATCTTTTGCTTCTACGACAAAAAGAAGATCAGCATTCCCTCGATTGGCATGAATTCCTTTGACATGTCGGTTTACCTGAACCATTCCAAGAGCCCCAATTTGCGTTTTAAGCATGCGGGGGTATTGATCACAACCAAGCCCGTCAAAAAGGGTGAAGAGCTTTTCATCGATTACGACATCAGCTTTGGTGAAATACACTCCTTTGAGGAATAAAAAAGGGTGCTTAAGTGCACCCTTTTGCAGTGTCATCTGCGCTGCTGAGCGCTGTTCCAGCTTTAACCAGCCATGGCCAACTCTTGATGGGCATGCTCTTGCATTTCAGAATCGCGATAGATTTGGTTGAGTTGGTGCGGTTTGAAATCAATGATCAGAGGCGATGTTGGATCAGTGACCAAGGGATGGTCTGAGTCGATCAGCGCCATCGCATAGATGGGTTCGTGGTCCGTGACAAACAACGCTTTGTAGCCATAGTCGTCCACGGGACCCAGGTTGTAGTAGCGCAAACCGTTTTTGGCTGCCCAACGGCAAGCTTGTAAACAGGCGTAAATGCCTGGTGAGCGGTTTTTGAATGCGCGGTTCCACTGGCAAAAGCTGCCGTAGAGTTGTTGGTATTGAGGCAACAAGATGGAAACATCGGTGAACACCAGTTCGCCTTCGGGGCAGTGGACCTGCAGCACCAACACATCCAAGTGACGCACATAGTCGACAAAACCTTCAACTTCTCGATCGTCAATATGGTAGTTGGCAAAGTGCTCGCTGCCCATCTCAAACAAATCTTCAACCGTCAGGTCCCCGCCTGCAACGACTCTCTCGGTGTAGACAAAATTTTTGTATTGCTTGTCGAGTTCACGAAATTTGCGCTCGCGCCGCTGTTCTTGCCAGAAGGTTTCGGCAAAGGTGTCGACCAGACCGTATTTGTCGTTGATCGGCACACCATAAGGGCTGTCGGGTGGCAAGGCATAAACCACAAATGGGCGAGGCGCAAAGGTGAGCATCTCCTCTGACACATTGATGTAGGGACACAAGGCATCCCAGCGGGTGGTGTAGTAGAGGATGTCGTTGTGTTCACTCTCTACCAGCAAATTTTCATCTGTCCAAGTTTGGTAACCCACTTCATGCACCAGGGGTCTGTCAGAGACCGATGGGTTGGAGTGCTTGAATTTATAGAGTGTGCCATTCATGTTGCTGCCTTTTTTTCAGATTTTTTAGTTTGTTTTTTTGAAGTCGACTGAGCAGGTATTTTTCTTAAGTCGAAATACGCTGCGTCAACCGCATGATTGCTCTTCAAAAATTGGGGATCTGTTTTTTCTAACCGAAATATAACTTGTTGTGCATGGCCCAAGTGCAATGCGGCATCGCTGTCTTTGTCAGTCAACTCGCCCAGGTAAGCGTCCATCAAAGGACAGTCAGCGTCAAAATAAAAACGCTTGTTTTTCGGGTTGTAGCTCAGCGGGTAGAGTTTGCATCCGAAGGGCTTGTCATCGCCCATGGTGCAACCCGAAGGACCCAAGTAAGTGCATTGTTGTTCAATGCATACGCTGCCAAGCTTTTTCTTTTCGGTTTGGGTGAGCGTGATTTCAAGGGGTGGGTAACCTGCCTCGATATGGCAACAACGTTGGCATTCGGCACAGTGGTCAAACAACACGCATCAACTCCAGTGACGGTCGCGATACGTTCGGCTTGATTTGCAATAAATCTGTTGTGGTTATCATCAAGCTAAAAAATTGGTTTGGATAATTATTAGCGTATTTGACATATTGCGTCAAGAAATCATTTTTTATTTTCAGTGAGTGCCACGCGAACCAAGTCACCTGGCATGACACCATCTGGTGGGTTTTCAATCACTCGATCTGTGCTCTGCAGACCGGATAAAAGTTCGATTCGAATACCGTGGTCTTTGGCCACCAACACCGGTTTGATGACTACCTTGTTATCTGCATTCACGGTAGCGACTTGCAGACCAGTTTTGCTAAAAATCAATGCACTTGGCGGGATGTTGAGGTGCTCGGTTTGGGCAGGCATGTCAAAGCTGACTTGGGCAAAACCACCGGGCAACAGTTCACCCCTTTGGTTGTCTGCAAAGAGTTGAACCAACATGCTGCCAGAGCTTGCTTGGATGGCCTGTGCCATGGATTGCACTTTGGCCGTGAAAACTTTCCCAGGCATTTCGGGTACTGTGAATTTGGCCTGACTGCCGGTTCGGATGGCTGTGACTTGGTTTTGCGGCACTTGAACGTACAAACGCAGTCGGCGCACATCAGACACCACAAAAAGTTCAGTACCAACTGCACCACCGACATTCACCAAAGCGCCGATGTCAGTGTTGCGTGCCGTCACCACCCCATCAAAGGGTGCGGTGATGCGGCTGAAATTTTTCATCGCTTGCAGACGGTTCACATTGGCTTGCGAGGCGTTCACCATGGCTTGCTTGGCACGCAGGTCACCCATTTTTTCTTCGACGGCTTGGGCCGATACAAAGCCAGTGGTTTGCAAAGACTGCCAACGCTTGGCGGTATTTTCGGACACAGCTGCATTGGCTTGAGAGATGGCCAATTCGGCTTTGGCTTGCAGGATTTGTTGGTCCACATCGGGCGTGTCTATCTCGGCCAACAACTGACCCGCTCTCACGGGTGTGCCAATATCAGCTTTCCAGGTTTTCAAATAACCGCTGATCCGAGCGTACAAAGGCGCTTTCGAAAAGGCTTCTATGCGCCCGGGCAAGTCCATGCTGGGCGAAGCGGGCGACAGCGCAGGGGTGATGACCTTGACGGTGCGCACCGATTGTTTGTCAGCCAATTCCTTGAGTTGCTGGTTGTCGGCGCTGCGGGCGAGCAAACCTTGAGCCAACACATAGGCGGCCACCAAGCCCAAGATGATTGACCCTATCCAAAGTTTGCTGCGCGAAAAAACAGGGGGACGGGGATCAAGCATGAAGGACTCCGGGATTCAAAGAAGGGGTGACCTTGCGGCGACCATGCACCATGCTAAAGAGCAAAGGTACCAAGACCAAGGTGGCCACAGTGGCAAACAACAAGCCGCCAATCACTGCGCGGCCCAAGGGCGCGTTTTGTTCGCCGCCTTCACCCAGACCCAGAGCCATCGGCACCATGCCCATCATCATCGCCAAAGCGGTCATGAGCACAGGTCGAAAACGCACGAAGCCAGCATCCAGAGCTGCAGCCACTGCATCGCCGAGTTGGTCCAAGCGTTCACGCGCAAAGCTGATCACCAACACACTGTTGGCAGTGGCCACGCCCATGCACATGATGGCCCCGGTCAGCGCTGGAACCGACAGCGTGGTGCGGGTGGCAAACAAGATCCACACAATACCGGCCAAGGCGGCAGGCAAGGCGCTGATGATGACCAGTGGGTCGCGCCATGATTGGAAATTCACCACAATCACAAAGTAAATCAAGACCACTGCGCCCAATAAACCCCACAGCAATCCAGAGAAGGCTTTCTCCATGGTGCGCACCTGTCCGAGCATGACCACTTTGCTGCCCTTGGGTTGTTGCGCTTGGGTTTCAAGGATGACGCGTTGAATCGCCTTGGAGACAGTGCCCAAGTCCATGCCTTGGGTGGCGGCATGGATTTGCACCATGGGTTGGATGTCGTATTGGCTGACCAAGGCGTTTTTCGCCGTGCGGTTGAAACTCGCCACACTGCCCAAGACTTGCTGTGAATTGGCGTTGGCAGGACTGATCGGTAAATTGGACAAATCATTCAAAGAGTCAAGGTTGTATTGCGGGGTTTGCATCACCACGGGATAAGACACACCATTGGCAGGATTGAGCCAAAACGTTGGCGCGACCTGGCTGCTGCCTGCCAAGTTCACCACCATGTTGTTGGTGACATCGCGCGCGGTGATCCCCATGCTTTGCGCTTGTGTGCGGTCCAAGTTCACTTCAAACACGGGGCTTCTGGCCGATTGTTGAATCCGCGCATCGGCCACGCCCGGGATGCGCCGGATTTCTTTCAACAACAGATTGGCATAGTCGAAGTTGGCGGACAAGTCGTTGCCTCGAATTTGAATGTCAATCGGCGCTGGCGAACCAAAATTCAAGATTTGGCTGACGATGTCGGCAGGCGGAAAAGAGAACACCGTGTCAGGGAAGGCCATGGGCAGTTGCTCGCGCAGCACTTTCACATAGTCAGCCGTGGGCGCGTGGTTGGGACTGAGTGCGATTTGAATGTCGCCATCTTGCGATCCCACCACCCCAGTGTTGTTGTAGATAAGGTTGATGTAGCTCGGCGGCAAACCGATGTTGTCCACCATGGTGGTGATGTCTTGGGCTGGAATCACTTGACGAATGTGTTCTTGGATTTTGGCAAAGCGGGCGGCGCTTTCTTCCACCCGGGTGCCCACTGGCACCCGCGCATGGATCAAAATTTGACCGCCGTCCACGTCGGGAAAGAAGTTGCTCCCCAAAAAAGGCAGCAAGCCAAATGAGCCCAGCACCACCGCCGCAAAACCAGCAGACACTTTGCCGCGGTGTTGCAGTGCCAGTTGCAACAGGTTTTTATAGCCGGTGCGGAAAGCTTCAAAGCGGATTTCAAAACCGCGTTGGAAAGCCATGATCGGGTTGCGGGTGCCAGGCAGGCTGCGGTTTGAGTGATGCATATTGGTGTGCGATGCATGCGGCTTTAACAGAAACATGGCCATGGTCGGCACCAAGGTGCGTGACAAAAAGAAGGACCAGACCATCGCCAACATCACAGACATGGCCATGGGTACAAACAAGAAGCGCGACAAGCCCTCTAAGAAAAACATGGGCACAAACACAATACAAATACACAGCAAGGACACAAAAGCGGGGGTGACGATTTGCGCTGCGCCATCCATGATGGCTTGCTCAACGCTCTTGCCTTTTTCTAAGTGCCAGTTGATGTTCTCGATGGTCACGGTGGCGTCATCAACCAAGATGCCCACCGCCAGCGCCAAGCCGCCCAAAGTCATGATATTTAAGGTCTCACCTAAGGCGTAAAGGCCCAAGATGGCGCCCAGGATGGACAACGGGATCGACACGGCAATGATCAGTGTTGAGCGCCAACTGCCTAGGAACAGAAAAATCATCAAGCTGGTCAGGGCAGCTGCAATCACGCCTTCCCAGGCCACACCCTTGATGGCTGAACGCACAAACACCGATTGGTCGTTGATTGGTTGAATCGTCAAATTGGGCGGCAAGGACGCTTTGATGTCTTGCAATTTTTGGCGCACACCATCGACGATGGCTAAAGTCGAGGTGCTGCCGTTTTTCAACACCGACATCAGCACCGAGCGGTTGCCGTCCACATGCACCACATTGGTTTGTGGCGCACTGCCGTCATGCACATTGGCCACATCGCGAACATAGACCATGGCGCCGTTGACCGATTTGATAGGTAAGTTGTCCAGATCTTTCAAATCGGTGGCGGCGTTGTTCAGACTGATGGTGTATTCGTAGCTGCCCATTTTTTGGGTGCCCACTGGGATGATGATGTTTTGCGCGGCCAAGGCGTTGCTCACATCTTGCGCCGACAAGCCTCGCGCTTGCAAAGCACTGGGGTTCAAGTCGAGTTGCACCAAACGCGACTTGCCGCCATAGGGGAAGGGCACGGCCACGCCCGGCACGGTCACCAACGGGCTGCGCACTTGGGTGAGCCCGAGGTCGGCCAGGTTTTGCTCTGTCAGGCCTTTTCCCGCCAAGGCCAACTGCAAAATCGGTACCGTGGAGGCGTTGTAGTTGATGATGATCGGCGGCATGGTGCCCGGAGGCATTTGCCGCACCATGAACTGTGATACGGAGGTGACCTGCGCGTTGGCCACCGCGATATTCACACCAGGTTGGAAAAAGATTTTGACAATGCCCACGCCGTTGTACGAATTGGCCTCGATATGCTCAATGTCATTGACCGTGGTGGTTAGCACTCGTTGAAACGAGGTAGTGATGCGACCTGCCATTTGATCGGGCGGTAAGCCGGTGTAAGACCAGGCCACAGCAATCACAGGAATACGGATTTCAGGAAAGATGTCTATGGGTGTTTTCAGCGCCGCCAATGGGCCAAGGATCAGCAAAAGCAAAGCCATCACCACAAACGTGTAGGGCCGTTTCAAGGCCACATCCACCAGATTGATCAACATCGCACGCCTTCAAATCATCTTGCCCAAGGCAAGCCGAAACGGCTATGGGTAAGTGCTTATCATTATCAACTTTTTTTACCGCATTTTCAGCTCGTGGCAGCTGACTTTCGGCTCATGTTCCGAAGCAGCCGTTGGCGCAACTGATGCTCTTTGGATGCAACTGGAACGGATTCATCGGCCAATTGCAAATGCAGATCCAAGTAACGTTGTGAATAAGGCAAGCAATGCAGGTACAAACCATTGAAGACCTGCCTTGCATCTACGCCTGGCCAATTTGCAGGTAACAAGGCAACAGGCAGAGACGGGTCACGCAGCAGCAACCGACGAAAATCGTGCACCAACAGCACGCGCAACAAGAATGCATTTTGTTCAGACAAACTTGATTGGGCTGACTTTTGAATGCTCAGCCAAATCGGCTTGTAAACATGTATAAATTGTTTGTAGCGTTGACTCAACTGTGCCAAGTCCCAGGATTGAGCGACCACTTGCGTTTGCTCAATTGCGTCAACATGATTGACGCTTTGTGCCACCAACGCCAACAATTGGCTGCGCCAAGCAGACAAACCCTCGTCCTCCATGCGGTCAAGCACGTTGTTCAAGTCGGCGCTCGGATGAATGAATGTCTGCGAGTTCAATTGTCCAAAGCCGTGCCAAAACAAAAAGTGCCTCAATGGCTCACGCGACTTGGCTGTTGCCTGACCTGAGCTCACCAACATTCGCCAGCGTTGATCCCAATCGCGGTAGCTGCCTTCATAAATCACACGCGACGCAGCTTCTATCCGAGCACACCCTGTTTGACTTAAACCATAGTCAGTGCGCCGCCCTTGAATCTTGGCGAGCAACCAGTCTTCCTTGACCAAACGAAAAATGGCTGTCCTGATCAATCGTTCGTTCACGCCCAGGGGTTCGAGCATGCGGATGAGACTGCCCAGCCAAGCGCTTCCGCCGCGCGGATAGATGGCGTCGCCAAAAACAGAAATGATCAGAGAGCCAGCCTGCATGCGAGGCTTTTGTCTGAAATTGGACAGATGTTGTTGAATCAGTCTGGACATCTTTACGGTCACGCGCTTTGAAGGTGTTTTAATGATACATATTATTTGATTAATTGCCTGTTTCGTGTATCATTTACCCATCAGACGACCCGAGGATTCATGCAATATGTACACCCAGTCTTTCACCGTACCCGATGGCGCAGCCAAGCCCAATGATCGACCAAACTTCGGCGCTGTGCTGTCGCCAGAGCAACAAGCCGCTCTGGATGCCGCACAAATCAAGTTCGATGCCGTGATTGATGCAGACGGCAAGATCGAACCCAAAGACTGGATGCCTGAGGCTTACCGCAAAACCTTGGTGCGGCAAATCAGCCAACACGCCCACAGTGAGATTGTTGGCATGTTGCCCGAGGGCAACTGGATCAGCCGTGCGCCCAGTCTCAAGCGCAAGGCCATCTTGATAGCCAAAGTGCAGGATGAGGGAGGGCACGGTTTGTATTTGTACAGTGCCGCTGAAACCTTGGGCACCAGTCGCGATCAGATGCTCGACGCGCTCCACACTGGCAAAGCCAAATACAGTTCCATCTTCAACTACCCCACGCTCACCTGGGCAGATGTCGGTGTCATCGGTTGGCTGGTTGACGGCGCGGCTATCATGAACCAGATTCCGCTGTGCCGCTGCAGTTACGGGCCATATGCACGAGCCATGATTCGGGTGTGCAAAGAAGAGTCTTTTCACCAGCGTCAAGGCTATGAAGCCCTGCTGGCCATGATGAAAGGGACGCAAGCCCAAAAAGACATGGTCCAAGACGCGGTCAACCGCTGGTGGTGGAAATGCTTAGCCATGTTTGGCCCGCCTGACACCGACAGTCCCAACAGCGTGCAAGGCATGCGCTGGGGCATCAAGCGCATCAGCAACGATGAATTGCGCCAGAAGTTTGTTGACGCAACGGTGCCACAGGCCCAGATTTTGGGTGTGACTTTGCCCGACCCGGATTTGAAATGGAATGCTGAGCGTGGGCACCATGACTACGGTCCGATTGACTGGGATGAATTTTGGGCAACCGTCAACGGTGACGGACCTTGCAACAAGGAGCGCTTGGCAACCCGCGTCAAGGCTCACAAAGATGGTCAATGGGTTCGCGACGCAGCCATGGCCTATGCCCAAAAAAAATCTGCACGCCACTCGGCGCAAAAGGTTGCCGCATGACTCAAGACAACCTAACCATGAAAGAGTGGCCCTTGTGGGAAGTCTTTGTGCGCAGCAAACAAGGGATTGAGCACAAGCACTGTGGCAGTTTGCATGCCGCTGATGCACAACAAGCTCTGCACATGGCGCGGGATGTTTACACGCGACGCCAAGAAGGCGTGAGCATTTGGGTCATCCCATCTGCATCGATCACGGCCAGTGATCCGCAAGACAAAGACACCTTGTTTGAGCCAGCCCGTGACAAGGTCTACCGCCATCCCGGCTTTTTCGTGTTACCGGACGAAGTGGGGCACATGTGACTGTCGTGGCAACTGACCCGGTGCATGAATACATTTTGCATTTGGCTGATACTGCTTTGATTTTGGGACAGCGCAACGCTGAATGGTGTGGCCATGGACCGGTCTTGGAAGAAGATTTGGCCTTGGCCAACAATGCCTTGGATTTGATTGGACAAGCCAGACTTTTGTACCAACATGTTGCAGCATGCCGGGCTGATGGGACGACTGAAGACAGCCTGGCTTATTTTCGGCATGCGCATGCATTTCGCAACTACACCTTGGTCGAACTGCCTCACAGCACAGGATTGGCTCCAACTGCGCGTGGCGAGCGTGACTATGCTGTCACCATGACGCGCAATTTTTTATTCAGCAGCTTGATGGTTTTGCTCTGGGACGCTTTGCAGTCATCCAACGACACGCATTTGGCTGCCATTGCCAGCAAATCCCTCAAAGAGGCTCGTTACCATGTCGAGCATGCCAGCGATTGGCTGCTTCGTTTTGGTGACGGTACAGAAGAATCCCATGCCAAAGCGCAAGCAGCCATCGACCATTTGATGCCCTACACCCAAGAATTTTGGAGTGCGAGTGAACTGGTGGCCGTCGCCCATGAGCGCATGGGTGTGGCTGACATGGCTGCGCTCAAACCTCATTGGGATACGCATGTTCAAGCCGTCGTGCAAGACGCGACCTTGCACTTACCGCTGGCCGATGGATATGTACCAGAAGGTAAACATGGTTTGCATTCGGAGCATTTGGGGTTTGTGTTGTCAGAAATGCAAAGCCTGGCGCGTGAGCACCCTGGTGCCCAATGGTGATGCATTGAGCACAGTTTCAAGCCTCGGGGCTTTGCCGCTTGGTCCATTGTCTTTGCCAGGCAAGCTCGACCCGCACCACGAACTGTGGCGGTTACTTGAGTCGGTATGCGACCCTGAAATCCCCGTGGTGTCCTTGCGCGAAATAGGCGTGCTGCGCGCTATCCGTGAAGGTCAACAAGGATTGGAAGTGGTGATCACGCCGACCTACAGTGGTTGTCCTGCCATGTCCCAGATGCATGACGATCTGGCGCTGGCGCTGCAATCCGCAGGCGTGCAAGCAAGCGTTGTCACCGAGTTGTCCCCCGCTTGGTCCACCGACTGGATCACATCCGAAGCCAAAATCAAGCTGAAATCCTATGGGATTGCACCCCCTCACGTCTGTCGTCATGAGGCAGATGTGGTGCAGTTGTATCCAAGGTTGCTACCACCCAACAGGGAGGTGGCTTGCCCACAGTGCAATTCACTGAACACCACGGAGACCTCGCATTTCGGCTCAACTGCTTGCAAGGCCATGTACCGTTGCTTGGATTGCTTAGAGCCCTTTGACTATTTCAAGCCCTATTGATCAGCCCATGTCCGCTTCCTCAAATTTTCATTCCCTGAAAGTGGCCCGTTTGCGACATGAAGCTGGGGGCGCGGTGGCCATCACTTTCTCGGTTGCAGAGGACATGCGCGCTGCGTTTGCATTTCAGCCCGGGCAATTTCTCACCTTGCGTGCGACTGTCGAAGGTAAAGATATTCGTCGCAGTTACTCCCTTTGCAGCACACCGCAACAGCTTGCTTTGCAGGGTGAGATAGAGGTGGGTATCCGTGTGCTGGCTGGCGGCATGTTTTCCAATTGGGCAGCCAAACATGTTCAAGCCGATGACGTGATGTCAGTCATGCCGCCAGATGGTCGATTTGTGTCTAAACAACCCGCTGCAGCGCACAGACTTGGTTTTGCCTCAGGCTCTGGTATCACACCAATTTTGTCAATCATGCGCCATGCCCTTGAAACCGAGGACCGAAGTCATTTTTCTTTGGTCTATGGCAACCGAAACATGGCGAGTGTGATGTTCAACGAAACATTGCAAGACTTGAAAGACAAGTATCCAGACCGGGTTACCTTGCTGCATGTGTTGTCACGACAAGCGCAAGAGCTTGAGTTGTTTCAAGGCCGAATAGATGCTGCCAAAGTCAAAGTATTGTTAGGCAGTTTGTTGCCTGTCAAAAGCCTTGACGAGGTCTTTGTTTGCGGACCAGAAGGTATGATTCAAGCAACTTGCCAGGCCTTGAGTCAAGCAGGTGTGCCCACAGACCGGGTTCACTGCGAACACTTTAGCACCGGCCAAACGCCCACAAAGCTGCCAATCACAAAAGAAAAAACACAGCTTGATCAAGCTGAGACAGTGCAATTGACAGTGGTGGTGGATGGAAAAAAACACCAACTGCTAATGTCAACCGATGCACATATCTTGGACGTGGCCTTGTCCACTGGTTTGGACTTACCCTATTCGTGCCGGGGCGGCGTGTGTTGTACTTGTCGAGCAAAAGTGCTGCAGGGCAGTGTCCGTATGGACAAAAACTTTACCTTGGAGAAATGGGAGACAGATCAAGGCTTTGTTTTAACCTGCCAAGCCAAACCCGCCAGCGATCAAGTCACGCTCAGCTTTGATGAACGTTAACAGCGAGCCCGCCCATGACACCATGACCTTGGGCGCATAACAAACTTGTCAACAATTCCCTGGTTCCTGCGCCGAGTTGCACAACACTTTAAAGTGTCGTCATGAAGCAAATCTTTAGCTTGTTTTTCTTTTTGGCTCACTGCGTGACAATGGCACAAGACATGCAGGGCCTGCCAGCCTGGGCCAAAGCGCATCCGCAGTGGTTGCAAAACAAACCAGAGCTGGCTTATGTGGCTAATCGCTGCGCCAGCGCATTTGACTTGGTGGGCAACTACTTTGTTGCCAATGCTGTACTCGATGAGCAAAGAAGAAGCGCCAACATATTTCTCAACCATAGCGACATCTACATGCGCTTGGGTTATTTCCTTACGGTCAAGCAAGGCACGAGTGAACCAGAGGCTTTAAGCAACTACAACGCGATAAATGATGTTTACAAGCATTGGATTGATCGCAACATACAGACACAGACCCAAATCATGTTGGGTCCCTTAGGCGATGATGTTGAATTGTGTTTGGCCAATTATTGGAATGCACAAATGACTGTCAAGGAGTTGGAACAGGAATACGCCAACAATTCGCCTAAGAAAAATCTATCCATGCCATCCGATCAAAAATTGGACATGGCCATGTTGCAGGTTGTGTGGTCATTTATCAAGGCTGAGACAGGCGGTCCACCAGAATTTCCCATGCCACCACTGGTTGTCGATGCATCTTTGCCAACAAATGCGCGCATGGTGTTTCAGTACCCTTCAGAAGATCAACCAAACAACAAATTGATGGTGAGCGTTTCTCCTCGTACCTTGACTCAATGGAGCCGAGCGATGGTGAGTTGGGCTGCAGGGCATGAGTTGACTCACTATGCATTTTTAATGCGTGACAACGGTTGGGTGCAACAGGAAAAATATGAAAACAAGACCAAGCACCATTGCAATCCTGCCTTCATCAAACTCACCAGCGGCATTGCAGACTTGATTGCGGATGAATTGACCAACACGAAAGAGCGGCTTCGCATGTATTCAGAGGTCTTCAGGAGCTGTACAAGGCACCCAGACCAGTGAGTTCAACTGCTATAAAGGCCCTTGATGCGGTCGATCAAGTGCTTTGGTTTGGTGGCGCTTCACGGATTCGAACCGCGGACCTGTGGATTATGATTCCATCGCTCTAACCGACTGAGCTAAAGCGCCGAGCCGCAAATTATAGCGAGACTGGCGTGGGGGATTTGAGGGGGAGATTTGGAATCAAAACCGCTCTCAGCGTCGGTAGATTTCTTTGCGGTTACCAACCCGCAAAACC
>Ga0247843_1000552_pt1 | contig 87963 bp, 59 predicted proteins | sample LaCruzMarch2017__FD_192420 | JGI IMG/M metagenome (GOLD analysis project Ga0247843, IMG submission 192420) | Freshwater microbial communities from meromictic Lake La Cruz, Castile-La Mancha, Spain - LaCruzMarch2017_8m | ecosystem: Environmental > Aquatic > Freshwater > Lake | place: Spain... | reverse complement strand
GAGCGCTCAAGCTGCTCGAAGCCGCCGCCAACTCCAAGGATGACCAAGCCCAATTCGAACTCGCCCAGTACTACCTGGGTGGAGGGGGGGCCGACAAGACCGACGACACCAAGGCCTGGGATTGGCTAAATAAAGCAGCGGATGCTGGCAACCCCAATGCGTTGGCGGCGCTCGGTTCCGTGCTCTTCGATGGCAAGAAATTCGGTTCCAAGGAAATCAAAGCGGATCCCGCCAAGGCAGTGGAGAAGTTCACCAAGCTGGCCGAACAAGGCGTTCCCGCCGGTTTGCGCACCATGGCCGAGTTGCATCAAGGTGGTCTGGCCGGAGTGCCCAAGGATTTCACCAAGGCTCTCGATTACTTCATGCGCGCCGCCCAGGGCAACGACGCCGTGGCTCAAGTGCGGCTCGCCTCATTCTATGACGGGGGCGTAGACCTGGACCCCAAGGACAGCAAGATCGAGGTCGCCCCCAATGCCGCAGCCGCGCTCGAACTGTATCGTTTGGCCGCGCAGAACAACGTGCCCTTGGCCGTTTACAATGTCGGCACTTTCTACGAAGCCGGTCGGGCGGTGGACCGCGACATGCAAAAGGCGTTCGCCTTCTTCCTGCAGTCTGCGGTGGATGGCTTCATCCTGGGAATGCAAAAGGCAGGGGTTTACTACCTGAACGGTGCGGGCACGCTCAAGGATCCGGTGGCGGCGACGAGCTGGTTCACCCGGACCGCAGCCGCCGGGCTTCCGGAAGGGCAACTCAGCCTGGGGCTGATGGCGGAAAACGGTCTCTACATTGGTTCGGCAGACGCCACTCCATACCGGACCGCCGCTGACCAGTATCAAAAAGCGGCCGATGCCCCATCTGCGGCGGATGCTCTCCGAATGGAAGCGCTCCTGCGCCTGGGCGGTCTCTATGCCCGCGGCCTGATGGTGGCTGCTGGCTCCACCGCGCAACCTGAGCCGGAAAAGGCATACAGCTACTTCAAGCAAGCTGCGGACATCGATCCCTCCAACGCGCTGGCCAAGTCCGTGCTTGAGGAAGTCGGCAAGCAGCTCAAGCCGGATCAAATCACCAAGGCTACCGCCGCTGCGGAACAGATGAAGAAGGACCGCGAAGCCAAGAAACAAGCAGCCGCAGCCGGACAACCGTCACCCGCCGCCGCCGCGACCGCCGCCGCTCCCGCCCCCGCCGCGACTGCACCAGCAGCGACTCCTGGCGCCCCGGCAACCACACCAGCAGCTCCAGCATCGCCGACCGCGCCGCCGGCCGAAGCGCCGAAGAAGCCCAGTGGAGGCTTCCGGATCCCTGGGCTGGGCCGCTAACTTGAAGTGCCGGTTGGAGGGTCTCTGGCTGAGAGTTGGCTTCTTCGAGACTCTCAGCACTCAGCCATAGACTCAACCCGATCTTGAAAGCCCGCAGCGTCGTCCCGGAACTGCTGGATTCGCTCCCACCGGACGATCCCGAGGCGATCCGGAGCCGGGCTGATCTGCGGTTGATCAATGGTTTGATGGGCAACTACCGCTGGTTCGAGCGGGTTTTGTCGTCGTGCCCTACGATCGGACCGGGGGCCCGAATCGTGGAGCTGGGAGCCGGCGACGGCACCTTGGCGCGCCGCCTTCTGGCACGTGGGCCTGGACTGCGTTACGAGGCGATCGATCTCGCCCCCGCCCCGCCGGACCTCCCCTCCGGCTGCACCTGGCACCAGGCCGACTTGTTCGAGGTATTGCCTCAGCTTTCAGGGGAAGCGGTTATCGCGAATTTGTTTCTTCATCATTTCCAGGACGAGCAGTTGCGCCAAATCGGCCGGATGTTGCGGCACGTTCCGGTCCTCGCGTTCAGCGAGCCTTGCCGGCATCCGCGCTTTCATTGGGGTGGCCACGCACTCGCCTTGCTCGGGATCAACCGGGTGACCCGCCACGATTTGCACGTGAGCATTGATGCAGGCTTCGCCGGCCAAGAACTTGCGCAGGTATTGGAGACTGGGGAAGCCGAGATCCACCGCTCAGCTCTCGGCGCGTATCGGCTCCTCAAGCGGCCTTGACTACCCGCCCCGATCACTTCGAGGACATCACGTACTCCCCTTGCCACTCATCCCCAGGGGGATCAGCCTTGAACGCGAGACAGCGACGGCTCATTACGAGCGAGGGATTATCCTTGGGATAAAGCTCCAGCTGGGCGGATATCGCAAACGCAGCCCGGGCGGCATCCCACTTGCGATCCAAATAGAGTTTGATGCCGGTTTGGTAGGTGCTGAGCCCCTTTTTCATGTCGGAACTCAGATCGGCCTCTAACCCGACCAGTTCAAACATCTCCACAGGCTTGCTCCGGCCCTTCACAATCAATCGGTCCAGGTAGCGAAAGTGGAGGTCGTCCTTGATCGAGCGGGAGAGCACCCGGGTTTCGTTGGTAACCATGGTGTAAACGCCATAGGCTTTCGCGCCGCTTTCCGTGCGGGCCGCCAAGTTTACGGTGTCCCCCATCATCGTGTAGTTGAAGCGACGCCGGGAGCCCATGTTTCCAATGATGGCCCGGCCCGAATTGAGACCGATGCGGGTTCTCATTTCATGAACCAAAGGGGGAAGTCCGCCGTCACGGGCCCACTTGTCACAGAGTTCCAACTGCCGCCGTTGAATCTCCACCGCCGCGTGGCAGGCCTCGTGAGCATGGCCGGCGAAGTGAATCGGTGCGCCAAACATGCCCACGATGGCGTCCCCAATGAACTTGTCGAGCGTCCCTCCGTGATCGTGGAGGATGTCCGTCATCTCCGTGAGGTATTCGTTCATCAGGGCCACGAGCTGATGAGGCGTAAGCAGCTCGGAGAAAGAGGAGAAGCCGGCGATGTCGCTGAAAAAGGCGGTGATTTCGGACTCATCCCCCCCCAGTTTCGGCTCTTCTCCGGAGGCGATCATCTGCTCCACGACGGTTGGGGCCACGTAGGTGCCGAACATGCCTTTGATGCGGGCCTTGGCGCGGGACTCGATGATCAAGCGTTGTACGGCAGCGGTGGTGTTGAGAATGGCGAACCCGGCGACCGGCCAGAAGATCGGCAATTGGAGGCTGGACCGCGCGAAAACGACGAACGCCACCCAGGTGTAAGCCCCCATCACCAGGAGGGGGACCGCGATGAGGAGCTTCACCGGAGCGTGCCGAAGGACGATGACTGTGCCCAAACCAAGGACCAGCCAGCCAAGGATGACAGGCCAAAGCGGACTGGAATGGATAAAATCCTCCTGAAGAATGTTATTCAGTGCGGCCAAATGAACCATCATCAAGGGGAACAAGGCGGAGTGCGGCGATCTCCCAAAATCGGATAGCCCCACTGCGGTTTGCCCGATCACCAGCACCTGACCTTCCACTTTGGGGAAATCCGCCGGCCATGGCTTGCCCTCGGCGGCCTGGATGAGGTTGGAGGCAATCCCCCAATAGGAGAAGATCGAGAAAGATTCCGGGCTACGGTAATTGATCCGCATGCATCCGTTCTCGCGAATCGGAATCGTAATCAGGCGATCCGCCGATTTTACCTTCACGAATCGGCCAATCTGGACTTCCGCTGAATCCGCATCGACTCCCTCCATCGCGAGGATCATTTGCAAAACCAAGCTCGGGAAGACTCGCGTTCCGCAACGAACGACAAGAGGCAATTCACGACGCATGCCATCGGGTCCGGGTTCCGAATCGACGAAGCCGGTGAGGGAACTGTCCCGGAGAATCTCGATGGGCAGCAGGGCGGTGTCTTGACCCGGGAGAGACTGGATGTGGCCCTGGACGGCAGTGATCGCTTTGGTATTGCCAATCGAATCGCCATCAAACACCTCCTGCAACGGGAGGGCCTGCGCACTGGCTCCAGTGATGGCCCCTGGATGAACCAATAGTTTGTCCCCAAACATCGTATCCTGGGAAGCATCCGGACTGGGTTCAGTGAACATCAAATCGAACGCGATGACCTTGGGCCGACGCTCGGAAAGCAAATCGAGAAAGCCCGCATGAACCTCGCGGGGCCACGGCCAACGTCCCCAGTGAGCGAGCGAGGTTTCATCGATGCCCACTCCGAGAATCCGGGAATCAGCCGGAGGATCGGATGCAGCCCGGGCTTGGAAACGCCAATCGAGCGTCAGATTCTCCAGCTGCTGGCCCGGTGACGTCCATGAGATGAGCAAAACAAGGCCGAGGACACCCACCGTGAGGAGCACCGGAAAACCTAGGGTTCGATGAGGCTTTTGCGGCATCGCAAACCATTCTGACCTAGCCTTGGCGACACGCGAAAAGAATCGAATAGAATTTGCTGGGCGAAAGCCCGATTTTAGTGTGAATTGGCCAGTTAGTCGCGTTTTCTTTAGATTGGAATGCTCATGAATATCAATCGCTTGCTCTGTTCGTGCTTATGCCTTCTGGCAGCAAGCTTGCCCCTGACTGCCCGGGCGGTCGATGGCAAGATCTCCGTCGCAGTTGGCACAGTGACATTGCTACCAGGTGGCGGTGGTGCCGCCCGCCCGCTGGTGGTGGGCGATACGGTCCCGGTCGGCTCAAGCGTCAAGACCGGAGCGGCGTCGCGGGCCGTGGTGGTGCTGACGGGGCAGTCTGCGGTCCGGATCGCGGAAAACTCGGAGGTGCTCATCGAAACATTGGAAGCCTCGGACACCAATCCCAAGGTCCTCCTCGATTTGAAAGCCGGCAGCTTGGGAGCCTTGATCAAGCCCCAGGCCCAGACGGCGATGGACTTCAAGGTGAAGACTCCCAGCGGGGTGGCGGCGGCGCGGGGCACGTTTTTCTCGGTGGCCGTGGAAGACGGCAAAGGCTATGTCCAGGTGAAGGAAGGGAAGGTCGACGTCAGTCCGGCGGACGCCAAGGTGACTGCGCCTCAACCGGGCCGTGCCACCGTGGTCATCGGCGATGTCCGGGAAGTGCCCCCAGGTGCGGCCGAACGCCCTCTGAAAGTGGGCGACACGGTCCAACAGGGAAGCACGGTGCGGACTGGAGGAAACTCCCGTGCGGTGGTGACGATGACCTCCAATTCTGCGGTGCGGATCGGCCCAAATTCCGAGGCCGTGGTCCAAGAACTGGTGGAATCCAAGGATAAGCCGAAGGTCCTGCTCGACCTGAAGACCGGATCGATGGGGGCCCTGATCGATCCCGAGGTGAAGGGAAAAATGGATTTCAAGATCAAGACGCCGAGCGGCGTGGCCGCCGCACGCGGAACCTTCTACTCCGTGGTGGTCGAACAGGGCAAGGGCTTCATCCAAACCGAGTCCGGCGAAGTCCAGATCATTCCATTGGCCAAATTCGAAGCCGATCAGCAGGCCGCGCCAAAGACCAACTGAACCCCTTCCCCCGCCCCTTGATTCGCAGACTCATGGCAATGGATGCCCGTCACCCAGCTCCCGGCAAGTGCTTGGTTTGGGCCGTCTCCGTCTTGGCCCTGATCGGGGGACAGGTCCCCATTTCCGCCAATCCGGCCGATCCCCAAGTCATCCGGGGATCTGCCAAGTTCGATTCCTCGACCGCAGGCTTGCTCAAGGTGCTGCAAGATTCGGACAAGGCGATCATCGACTGGCGCACCTTCTCCATCGCGGCTGGGGAAACGACCCAATTCATCCAACCGAGCGACCTTTCTGCGGCCCTCAACCGGGTCACTGGCGGGCAAGTCTCCATGCTGGAGGGGGCGCTAAAAGCCAACGGCCGGATTTTCCTCCTCAACCCCAACGGTGTGATCGTGGGTCGATCCGGCAGCATTGATGTCGGAAGCTTTGTGGCTTCCAGTTTGGATATCGACGATGACAACTTCTGGAATGGCGGAGATCTGCACTTCCAGGGCAAATCCGAGGCTCCCGTAATCAACTTGGGCGAAATCGGGGCTTCCGGCGGAGACGTGTTCCTCATTGGATCATCCGTCCGCAACGAAGGCAGGATCCGGGCACCCAAAGGCACGGTCGGGCTGGCTGCGGGGAATGATGTGCTCATCGCGTCTTCAGGGGAAGAGCGCGTCTTCGTGCGGGGAGCGGCTGGTGGCAAGAAGGCGGTGGGTGTCGACAACAAAGGAGTGATCGAGGCGAATGTGGCGGAGTTGAAAGCGCATGGTGGCAATCATTACGCCTTGGCGATCCGCAACGAAGGACGGATCGCCGCCACGGGAATCACCCGGCAAGGAGGGCAAGTCTTGTTGCGAGCCAACGGCGGCAAGATCCAGTCGAGCGGAGTGCTCCGTGCTCGGAGGATCGGTGGCGAAGGCGGGACGATCAAGATTGAAGCAGGCCCGGGGCCTGACAGCCGAGTGGACCTCTCTGGTTCTGCCGATGCAGCGGCCGAGATCGGAGACGGCGGAGACATTGCCATCACCGCAACGGACATCTCTGTGGCGTCGGGGGCAACGATAACTGCGGCGGCCGGTCCGATCGGTAACGGCGGGCAGGCCTTGCTAATCGCGGAGAACCGCTTGGACTTTCATGGCGTCGTTTCGGCCCGTGGCGGCGAGCTGGGCGGGAACGGTGGGTTCGTGGATCTATCGGGCAAGCGGGAGCTCTTTGTGGATCACCTGACTCAGCAAGTTGATCTCTCCGCGCCGGGGGGGAAGGCGGGCCTGCTTTTGTTGGATCCGATCGATATCCAGATCCTGGCCGGCACGGGTGGAGGCGGGGTCGCGGGCACGACGATCTACGCGGATGACATTTCCAGCTTTCTGAATACCGCATCGGTCACCATCACAACCACCGCCGGGGCGGGCAACGGCGATATCAGCATGCTCACCGGTTCGGCGATCAACTGGAACAGCGCGAACAGCCTTTCCTTTGTCGCGGACCGGGACTTTCAGATGATTTCTGGAACAACCATCAATGCCAGCGGACTTGGATCGTTCTCGGTCACGGCGGCGCGATCGATTTCGCTCGAAGCGTTGGCCTCGATCACCACGAGCAACGGCAATCTCAGTCTCTCAGCCAATCAGCAGGTGCTGCCCACATCGGGCAATTTCATCGGAATCGACCTGAACAACGCAGTCGTGCAGACTACGGGAACCGGCAGCCTCACCATCGCGGGGCGTGGCGGTGACGACGCGGCAGGGTTTCAAGCTGGCGTGCAGGTCCGCAACGGCGGGGATATCATCGGCGGAACCAGCGGACCGGCGTCGATCACCGGGACGGGAGGCAATTCAAGTGGGGGCGGCAACCGGGGCGTAAATGTCAACGGCACGGGATCGACGATCCAATCCATCGGAGGAACCCTGCTGGTCGAGGGAGTGGGCGGAGGCTCTGGCACCAGCAGTTCCAACAGCGGGGTGGCGATTAGTTCGGGAGGGATCATCTCCAACACCGGAACTGGGGTGGGAGCGACCGTTACGGTGCGGGGAACGGGTGGCAATCTTCTGGGAAACTCGGGAGCTTCGGGAGCCAACCATGGGGTGGACGTGAACCAGGGCGGCAGTACCATCACCTCCGCCGGAGGCGCAGTTCTCGTTGAGGGAACGGCCGGAGGGAACCTCGGGAGCAGCTACAATGCCGGAGTATTTGTCAATGGCGCGGCGGCGATCACCAGCACAGGGACGGGATCTGGTGCCACCGTAACCGTCGCCGGGACAGGCGGCAACCCTGGCGGGATCGGCACCTTCAATGTGGGGGTTTGGGTCAATGGAACCAATGGGAGGGTATCTTCCTCCGGTGGAGCCATCGCCGTCAACGGGATCGGAAGCAGCCTTTCTGAAGCGGTGCTCTTGGAGAACACAGGTGCGATTGCTTCAGGCGGGAACGCCAACGTCACCGTGACGGCCGACAGCCTCAATCTAACCTCCGGCACGATCAACTCCGGCACGGGCACGACTACGATTCTCAACCGGACGGTCGGGACCCTGATTGACCTGGGCGCAGCCGACATCCTTTCCGGAGGGCCCCTAACCCTGGGCCTGACAGACGCGGAGTTGGACGGGATCAGTGCCGGACTCCTGCAGATCGGGAACAGCAGCAGCGTATCAATCGCCGTCAGCAACGCCATCAGTCACGGGAATCATCTCTCCCTGACCAGCGGAGCCGGGAGCACGGTCAATCAAGCCATCACCATGGCGCTCGACAAGAATCTTACGCTCACCGCCGTGGGCACGATCCATCTCAGCGCCAGCAGTGCCGATCTTTCGACGGCGGGAACTGGCGCCATCTCCATGACCACGGCGCGGAACATCCTCCTCGGGAGCGGCTCCTCGGTGGTGACGGCAGACGGCAACCTGAGCCTTTCTGCCAACCATCAGCTCATCGCCACCAGCGGGACGTTTGCCGGGATTGAAGTCAATGGAGGGAGAGTGGAGACCACGGGAAGCGGCGACCTGAGCCTGTATGGACGGGGCGGGAACACTGGAGACGACAACATCGGCCTCAAGGTGACCGGCGGCGGGCAGGTGATTGGCGGCACCTCGGGCATTTCCTTGATCACCGGGTTGGGAGGCATCTCGACCGGCTCGGGCAACATCGGCGTGGAGATCACAGGCGCGGGGTCGATGATCAGTTCGAACGGGGACAACGTCGTGTTGGCGGGCGAAGGCGGCGGGACCGGCGCAACTTCGGGAAGCAACAGCGGTGTCTTTGTCAGTACCGGCGGTACGATCACTTCGGGCCTGGGCAGCGGAGTTTCCGTGACGGGAACCGGCGGCGGCAGCGGCGAGGGAGACAACAACAAGGGCGTGTGGATTACCCAGACAGGAACTGCCGGAATGATCACCTCGGGCGGGGGTTACGTGGATGTGGTGGGAACGGGCGGCGGCACTGGCACGAGCACGAACAACCAAGGCGTCGATTTGGCAGGGGCCAGCACGATTCTTTCAACAGGCGGTGGGGCGCTCACCGTGACTGGCACCGGCGGCGCGGACACCTTGACCCAGGCCATCCGCTTTTCGGGAACGGTTTCGACGGCGGGTAACCAAGCGATCACCCTGATCACGGACAGCTTTCACAGCAGCGGCGGGACGATCAATAGCGGCACGGGAACGACCACGATCCGGACGCTCAGCAACGGGCATTCGATCAATCTCGGCGGAGCGGACGTGGCCGGCAGCACCCTAGGGCTGACCGATGCCGAGCTGGACCGAATCACGGCGGGGACACTCCAGATCGGCAACGGCTCGAGCGGGGCGATTACGGTCTCCTCGCCGATCACCCACGGGAATAGTCTCTCCCTCACGAACGGGGCGGGAATCACCAACCTGGCGGCAAATCTCGCCACGACGGGCAAGGGGATAACCTTCAACGGCGATGTCATCCTGCATACCGACATCCTCATCGACTCCACCAATGGCGGAACCGCCGGTGACGGTGCCAATGTCTCGATCACCGGTGGGATCGAGGGATCAGGTTCGGCTCAGAAGCTCGCAATCAACGCGGGCACGTTGGGCTCCATCAACCTCCAGGATGCCGTGGGGGAGGACGACTTCATCGGCGATGTCGATTTGACCTCTGGCGGCCTGACTCTGGGCAACACGCTTAATTCCCAGGGCAACATCAGTTTCCTGACCGACTCCCTCAGTTTGGCGGAGACTGTCTCTGGAACGGGTACCTTGCTCATCGCGCCCCGGTCCCCTTCTGGATCCATCGGAATCGGCGGAGCCGTTGGCACCCTGCAGCTTGACCCGTCGCTATTGGACGAGGGCTTCACGTCGATCAGCATCGGCAATAGCAACACCGGCACGATCAGCCTGCACGCCTCAAGCTTCGCCGATCCGGTCACCTTCACGGGTTCCCGATTCAACGTGTTCGGCCAAGTCTCCGGCACAGGCAACGCTTCCCTCACCTTCGACGGAAACACCGGCGAAACCACCTATCTCGGAGCAAACCTCGTGACGGAGGGGCAGGCGATCACGATCGACGACAGCGTGATTTTGCTCTCCGATGTGCTGCTCGACACCACCACCAACAACAATCCGGGCGGCGCCAACGTCATGGTGACCATGGGCATTGAGGGCGACAGCTCCCCTCGGAATTTCCAGATCAACGCCGGCACCGGGGGGGCGATCGAACTTCAAGACGCCGTGGGGGCCGGAGGGTTCATCATCGACATCGACTTCGCATCCAGTCAACTCACCCTCGCCGACGCCCTGACGGCCCAAGGCAACATCAGCCTCCTCACGGACACGATTTCTCTAAACGGTGCGGTCACAGGCAACACGCTTCTCATCGCTCCTCAAACGACGTCCCGGGCGATCGGAATCGGTGGTGCCACTGGCGGCCTTGAGATTGATACGATCGAATTGGGGCACCTGAGCGATGGCTTCTCCTCGATTCAAATCGGGAACAGTTCCACCGGCGTCATCACGATGAACGCAGCGACCTTCCAGGATCCAGTCACCTTTACCGGCTCGGACATCGAAGTGAACGGGCTGCTCGCCGGAGATGACGATGCCTCCCTCACCTTTGCCGGTCCGGCCAGTCTCGGTGCCAACTTGCGCACCAACGGCAATGGGGTGAATTTCAATGAAGAGATTACCCTTTTGGCCAATGTCCTCGTCGATACCACCCAAAACGGCGGCGCGCCAGCGGGCTCCAACATCGCCATCACCGGCACCGTCAACGCCGACCTCGCCTCCAACCTGCGCAACTTCACCCTAAACGCAGGGAGTTCGGGCACCATCGACATCGACGGCGCCATTGGGAATTCCCAGGCGATCCAGGACATCGATTTTCGGTCCGGAGCGTTGCTCCTGGGCGGCTCCCTTACCGCTCAAGGCAACATCAGCCTCCTCACCGACGCGATCGCCTTGAATGGAAACGTCACCGGAAACATCGGTGGAACAAGCACCTTGGCGATCACTCCCCGGAGCACCGCCACCTCGATCGGCATCGGGGGGGCCGCTGGAACCCTCAACCTCCTGGCCTCAGAGATCGCGTATCTCCAGAATGGGTTCAGTTCCATCACCATTGGGAGCAATGCCGGAACCGGTGCGATCAACGTCGACGCGATCACCTTCAACGACCCAATCACCCTGCTCTCCCCCGGCGGCCCCATCACCGTCAACGGCCAGATCACGGGAGCAGGCAACGCATCGGTCACCGTTACGGGCAATGGGCCCGGGAGCAACTCAACGACGCTCAATGCCCCGATCGTTACCAGTGGCAACGCCGTCTCCATCCAGGACAACGTGATCCTCGCAGCGGCGGACACTACCATCGCCACCAGCGGCGGTGACGTAACGATCACGGGAGCGGTGAATGCGGATTCCGCCGCCAACCTGCGCGACTTCTCCATTCACGCCGGCGGCGGCACCATTGACGTCAGTGGCGCAATCGGCGGCACGGCCTCCCTGAACAACATCGATTTTCGGTCCGGAGCGTTGATCCTGGGCGGCTCCCTTACCGCTCAAGGCAACATCAGCCTCCTCACCGACGCGATCGCCTTGAATGGAAACGTCACCGGAAACATCGGTGGAACAAGCACCTTGGCGATCACTCCCCGGAGCACCGCCACCTCGATCGGCATCGGGGGGGCCGCTGGAACCCTCAACCTCCTGGCCTCAGAGATCGCGTATCTCCAGAATGGGTTCAGTTCCATCACCATTGGGAGCAATGCCGGAACCGGTGCGATCAACGTCGACGCGATCACCTTCAACGACCCAATCACCCTGCTCTCCCCCGGCGGGCCCATCACCGTCAACGGCCAGATCACGGGAGCAGGCAACGCATCAGTCACCTTGACGGGCAATGGGCCCGGGAGCAACTCAACGACGCTCAATGCACCGATCGTTACCAGTGGCAACGCCGTCTCCATCCAGGACAACGTTATCCTCGGTGCGGCCGACACCCGCATTGACACGACGGGCGCCACACCTGGCGGAGCAAACATCACGATCACCGGTACGGTTGATGCGGACGCTGCGGTCAACCTCCGGGACTTCAACCTCAACGCCGGAACCGGCGGCACGATCCAAATCGGAGGAGCCGTGGGCAGCGCGAATGCCGTCCAAGACATCGACTTCAAGTCATCCTCACTCAACCTGACGGGATCCGCTAGGGCGCAAGGAGAGATCGACTTCCTCACGGACACGGTCAACCTGGGCGGCAACCTCACTTCCCCAGGCGCACTTCAGATTTCCCCGCAGACAGCCACCGGCACGATAGGAATAGGAAATGGAGCTACCGGCACGCTGCAGATCGACACAACCGAGTTGGGCCGCCTGACGAACGGGTTTTCGTCCCTTTCGTTCGGAAGTTCTTCCACCAGAGCGATCACCGTGAACGAAGCGACGTTCCTCGATCCGGTGACGTTCACCGGTTCCCCAATCCACGTGAACGGCTTGATCTCGGGCCATGACAACGCAACGGTGACCTTCGCGGGAGCGACCACCACCAACCTGGATGCCGACGTGATCACCCAGGGCAATGCGATCACCTTCCACAACAGTGTCCGGCTGCTCCGGTCTGTTTGGATTGACACGACTCAAAGGGCAGCCTTCCCGGCTGGCGCAGACATCACCGCGTCCTCAAGTATCGACGGGATCGGAGCCCCCCAGGATCTTCGGATGATGGCAGGTGGGACGGGAAACATCCTCCTTCAGAGCGATGTTGGTCTCGGAGACCAAATCCAGACGATTGACATGATCGGAGGCTCCTTCACGGCGAGCGCACAGATTCGCTCACAAGGCAGTTTCTACGGCCATTTGGCCAATGGGTTCACGTTGACCGGTAGTGGAGCGGACCTGATCACGGCTGACAGGCGTGTCGAGATCGACGCCGACTCCAACTTGGACGGCGTGGGGACCTTCACGATCGGGGATTCTGGTGGTTCCATCCTCACCGGCAACGCCGACTTCTCCCTGACCGCCGCCGACGTCGTCCTCGCGGGGATCATCAATGCGGGAACCGGTGAGGTATCGGTCCGGCACTCCCGCCCAGATGGAACGATTTCCCTGGGTCCCGTCGGCCTGTTCGAGGACCTGACGATCGACACCGTGAGCGACTTGCTCGACGGATCGACGACAAGCTTGGCCGCCCTGCTCGGGAACAAGGGCGGTGACGGTCGCATCAGCCTCCGCGAGGCCATCCTCGCCACGAACAACACGCCGGGGCGACAAACGGCCATCTTCGCCCCATCACTGGACGGATTGAGAATCGCCATCACTAGGGCGGGAGCCGACGAAGATGTGGGTCGCACCGGTGACTTCGATATCCTCGGCGACCTCATCCTTTCAGGCCGGGGAACCAGCAACACAATCATCGATGGCGGCGATCTCGACCGGGTCTTTGACGTTCGCAACGGTGCCCTAGTGTTCTTCGAGAACCTCACGATCCGAAACGGTTCGGTGGCTTCCGGCGGTGGCGGTGGTCTCCGCGTCGTCAACTCGTCGGCCCAGCTCACCAACACCGTGGTCACCGGTAACTTGGCCAACAACACCGACGGCGGCGGGATTCACGTCACCGGTGATCTCGTGCTGAGGAACTCGACGGTTTCCGCTAACCAAGCATCCAGGACCGCATCAACCGGTGGCGATGGCGGTGGCATTTATCATTCTGGCGGCAACTTGGAGATCATCGGATCGACGATCTCAGGGAATCTTTTTGGCCGCTCCGGGGGAGCTCTGCGCCTGGGATCGGGTTCGACCACGACCATCAAGCATTCCACACTTTCCGGCAACACAGGCTCGGGCGGCAGTCCCACCGCATCCGGGGCTCTGCAATCCACCAACGGCAATACCATCGCGCTCATCCAATCCACCGTGATGGGGAACTACGGCGGCCTCAGCCTCGCCCCGGGCACTACGACCTCGTTGAGGAACTCGATCATCGCGGGCAACACAGGGACCGACGTCATCGGGGCGGTGACCGCCTCCACCAACACGCTGATCGGCAACGCAGCGGGCGGCCACGGAGTTGCCGACACCGCCTCCGGCAACATCGTGGGGAACGGCGGTTTCGGGGTCCGCGACATCAACACCATCCTGGACACGAACCTCGCGAACAATGGCGGGCCCACTCTGACACACGCCTTGGTGACCGGAAGTCCGGCCATCAATGCGGGCAATGGTCTGGAAGCGTCCAATGCCAGACTATTCACTGACCAGCGGGGCGCACCGCGCATCAGCGGCGGCGCTCCCGACATGGGAGCCGTGGAATACGGCGTGGGTCCACTCCCGACTGGTCCCGGCTTCTCCTTGGACAATCTCGAATTGAACCGCATCAGCGCGGGTCATTTGAAAATCGGAGCCCTTTCCGCGGGAACGATCCGGGTCACCGAGGCGATTGCCGTCACGCCGGACCTGACTTTGCTGGCGGCCGAGCAGATCGCCATCGAAGGCGATACCGGCACCACGGCAGACTTGCTCATCGAAAGTCCTGGAGGCGTCACCTCCGACGGTACCCGGACACTGAGAGGCAACAGCGTGACGGTCGATGCAGACATCGACTCACGGGGAGACCTCACCGTATTGACCCAGGGCACCCTCGATCTTAAGAAGAAGACGGCGGTGGGAACGGGAACCCTTGCGGTGACGGCGGGCAGAACAGTTGATCTGCGACGCGTTACCGGCAGCGGGATCGAAGTCACCGGACGGGCGACCAACGATACGGTGCTCCTCAGCTATGTGCCCAGCCGCCTCCGAGTGAACACGGGTGCCGGCATCGATACGGTCACCTTCGCATCCGCAGCCGGAGCGGTATCCACCAACGCCACCAGTTACTCCAATGTGGAAACCCTCGTGGGATCCGCTGCGGCCACTGACAGCCTGATCGGTTCAAGCGGAAACGACACCTTCACGGTCACTGCAAACAACCAAGGAACGATCCGCTACGTGAACGCCACGCCGCCGGTCAATCCGTCGATGGCCTTCCAGTCATTCGAATCCCTCCGCGGAGGAGCGGGCAATGACCGCTTCAACTTCACCAATCAGGCTACCGTCAGCGTCGGGGTCAACGGAGACGCCCAGACCGGGGTCGACACTCTCTTCATCGATGACAGCAATCTCACCACCGATCAGGTTTACACGATCACCGCAAATTCCGTGCAACGGAATCCGGTTTACCCTTTTAGCGGGATCGAGGCACTCGTCTTGAACACTGGTTCGGGCGAAGACCAGGTCAACACCGGGTTCATGCCGTTCACCCAGACGATCGATGGAGGCCCAGGAGAGGACACCCTCACGATCCCCGAGGCGGTCAACACCAACACACCGATCACTCAGGTCGGCTCGGGCAATGTCTCCTACGCAGACGTCGAAAAGGTCGTCGGCCGGAACGGAGTTACCGACACCGGCGGACTTCTCCAGAACAAAGCGGGCAACGCCCTCACCTTGGCCCAGAACAATGCGGTCAACGGCAACCCGGACGTGATCGACAACTTCAACGGAGGCGCCAACCTCGCGGGTGGACTCGGTGGCGCTGCGGGCGTAGGGGCGGCGGGAGTGGCTGGCTTAGTTGCCCAATCCATCAGTTCCCTTCCAAACGCGGGCACTTCGCCCTTGGCCGACTTTTCCGTAACCCCCTACAACAGCGGAGGCAGCACTGGGGCCATCTCCCTTGCCGGAGGCGTGATCACGATCCAGGGGCAAACCGAGATCAATCAGAACATCGCGGTGAACGCGGAGATGGAATTGAACGACGCCATGGGCAATGGTGCCATGGGCACCGCTGACGGCAACGACGGAGCGATCGGGATCGCTGGAGAAACAGGCGCCGCTCCGGCCACCGAGGAGACCTTGGGACAAGGAACCGCCATGATGGCCGAGGGGGAGTTGCTTGGTGCCCTTGGCGAGAACGTGATCGTCGTCCCCGGTGACGGAACAGTGCCGATGGGAGACTTAGGGGCGCAACCCGGTCCCGGCGCACAGCAAGAGATGGGCAATCAGGGCGGCCCGCTATCTTTCTCGGATCTTTCTCAGGCAATCGGCGGTGATGGCACGGCACCGACGGGTCCCGGCGCTGGAATCGTCGATCTGATTCTCTCTGGCAATGGTCCGGGCGCGGCAGGCGCAGCCAATTTGGGAGAGAATCTAAACGCCCTAACAGAAACAGAACTTGAAGGCGCACTGAATGGGCTGTAGGAGGTTGCTGACCTAGAAACCTGACGACATGCTACACAAACATAGGCTTTCCGGCTACGGTCGGGCGGTCGCCCTCTGTCTGTGCGCCCTTGCGGCTAGCTTTTGCTATGCCCAAGAAGGGGTGCTTTTGGAGAAATCCAGGGCGCAACGCACCGAGGGCCTCCCCCCAGCGGTTCCGTCCCCGAAGCCGCAACTCCCTCCAGAACCCAAAGTAACGCCCGCCGACAACACTCCGCTCGGCGTGCGAGTCGAAGCGATCCGTTTGTATGCCAAACAAGACTTGGTGAGCAACTCGCCCGCCATCGATGGCACCGCCAAGGTCTTGTCCGGCGAGGGCGTCAATCTGCCTGCGGGCCTGGCTGAATCGTTGGAGACCACCTACATCGGCAAGGATGTCACCTTGGCCCGGCTCCAAGAGATCACCACCTCTGTCATCACAGCCTACCGAGCATCGGATTATCCCCTCGTCGATGTCTATCTTCCGGAACAGGACATTACCAGGGGTAAAATTCAGCTCGTGATTCGCGAGGCCGTTCTCGGGAAGATCGTCGTCGAAGGTGCCACCAATTCGAACCCTAACTACCTGATCCGCCAGATCCGCATCAAGCCCGGGGACCGGATCAACAGCCGGGGCCTAGAATCCGACGTGGAATGGCTCAATGAGAGTCCCGGACGAACCGTCGACTTGATCTATGAACGCGGACAGGTGGACGGAACCAGTGATCTGGTCCTCAAGACCGCCGATCTCCGTCCCATCCAGGCCTATGTCGGCTATGGGAACACCGGGATCAATCAGACCGGTCAGACCGAGTGGGCCGGTGGCCTGATCTGGAACAACATTCTCGGGTCCGAGCAATCCGCCAGTTATGGCTTCAGCGGGGATGCCGATCTGAACAACGTCAATGCCCACTCCCTGGTCTATCAATCGCTGCTCCCCTGGCGGCACGCTCTTGAACTCTTTGGCGCCTACGTGACCAGCTCCTCCCTCCCAGTGGACGAGTCATTCCCGCTTACGGTGGATGGCGAAAGCATCCAGGGCACCGGCAATTACAGGATTCCCCTGCCCCGCGTCCGTCCGGGATGGAGGAACAATCTGACGTTTGGCTTAGATTATAAAAGCACCAACACCGACATCCTTTTCGGCGGAGACTCCTTCTCCGATACCACTGCGGAGGTCTTCCAGTTCCGCGCGGGTTACGATCTGCTCGCCCGGGACAATTGGGGAAGCACCGGGTTTGAAGTAAGCCTCACCTACAGCCCCGGTGATGTCCTCAAGGGGAACACCGACGAAAATTTCAGCTCACTCCGCGAAGACTCTAGCGCCCAATATGGATATGCCAAGGCGACCGTGGAGCGCTACGTAAAACTCCCCGCTGACTTCGGACTCGTCTTCCGCGCCGACGGTCAATACACGGAGAGTCGGCTAATCTCCACCGAACAGTTGCTTGCCGGTGGCTACCGCAATGTGCGCGGCTTCGACGAAAACCTGGCCCGGGGGGACACCGGGGTGATCACCACCATCCAATTCATGCTGCCTCCGCTGCACGTCCTTCCGACGGACTTCATCGGAGAAGACACTTTGCAGTTCTACGCGTTCCAGGACTCCGCGTATCTCTACAACAATGGCCCTTCCGACGTGGAAACCCACCCCACCTTGCATAGCTTGGGGTTGGGAATGGATTACCGTCTCGCGGACCATCTGAGCCTGCGCGCCGCCTACGGCTGGAAGATCGACGATTCCGGCCTAGGCGACGTCGAGGACGGAAAATTCCACTTCGGCGTGATGATGCGGTATTGAAGTGGCAGTGGCTTCCAGCCGCTGGATCATCATCCGACCTATTGTTCCGCGCGGACTGACACCCTGCCCCTGCGAATTCTCAGGATAATCTTACCTCAGGCAGCGCCATTGACCAGGAGTTCGCAGCGACGAGGGCGGCTCACCCACGTGTCAACCACTCCACGCACTCCTCCTCGCTCTCAAAAAAGAGAAGCGCCTCCCCAAACGCCAGCAGGCGAGTCTCGTCCAGCGCCTTGAGCAAGACCAATGCCTGGGGCGTGATCCCCGGAAACTTCCGCACGAGCATCCGCTCCAAGACCGCAAACTCTCCCTGGGTACGACCTTCTTCACGACCTTCTTCACGACCTTCTTCACGACCTTCTTCGCGGCCTTCAAGTTTGCCGATTTCGACGAATGGATTGATGAGGATAGGCATCGGGGCGAGAACTGGATTCGTTTCTGCTAGGTTACTCACCCGCTGCTTCAATTGCAAGAGCTGGTCCGGCTCCAACGGCGCGTAATGCCGCACGAACGCCAGCGCAGCGTCGAGTTCCGCCGGGGAAAACTCCTGCCTTAGGGCTTCGGCCAAGGTTTGGGCGATCGCCTCGACTTGTTGTCCGGCGTCCAGTCGCATCAGGGACGACAGCGCCAGTGCAGCCACGTTGCCGCTCTCCAGATGCGGGCGCGGATCCATAAGACGAAAATGCAGTACAGGGCAACGCACCTGGATGACCGCCACGGTGCCGAACTCCCAGTTCAGTGAATCCGCGTGCGCTTTCTCCGGCTTGGCATAGGTCAGCAAAAGCACCGGCATCACCGGCATCCGGTAGCGGATCGAATCACGCAGAGCGTATTCGGCGACGCGTTCAAGGGCCGTGGCCTCAGATCGGCTTTGGCTTTCGATGTGAATCAGGAAAGCGGTTTCCCGCGAGCGCCAGTGAGCCTTGACCAGCAGATCTCCTGACCGACGCGGCCGCTTCCCGGACCGGGCATGCTCCTTGTCCACATACTCCGCAGCGGAAAAGTCGGCGAACTCCAGCACTCCGGGCACGAAGGCGCGAAAGAACTCTAGCAACAGGCGGATCTGGGAGAGCAGCCCCTTAATCAGATCGTCGTGCGTGGGAACAGCTTCCGCGCCTTCTTCGTTCTCCGCCATCATTGGTCCATCTTGGGGGAAAAGAAGCGATTGCCGCCACTACCGCACCCGCACCTTCGTCCCCTTCCCCACCCGGTCCCCGGGATGCATGACCAACCGGTCTCCCGCCGTGACTCCGCCCCGCACTTCGACCAATGAAGGATTGCGTTTGCCGATCTCAATTTCCACGAACTCCGTCCGACCTTCGCGGTTGATCCGGTAGGCTCCCCAGCCCGTTCCCGACCGGAAGACCGCGCCGGCTGGGGCGAGCAGGACGTCGTCTTCCGCCCAGACAACGATGCGCACCTCGACCCGATAGCCATGCCCGAGCGGCGTTCCGGTGCCGGTCGCCAGCGCGATGGTCACCCAGACCCGTTGTTCATCGACGCCGAGAGCGGAGACTTTGGTGTAGGCGGACGGCTCCACCCGGTTCACGGTTCCCTCCAAGACCGAGTCCCCGCCCCAGTGTTCGATGCGCACCCGTTGCCCCGGCTTCACCTGGACGGCGTCCTGGGATAAGATATCGACCCGGACTTCCAGCGACGAGGGATCCCCGATCTCCAAAATCGTCTCGCCGGGAGCGAGAATACGACCACTTTCCTCGGGCACGTTGATGATGAGGCCGTTGATCGGGGAGGTCAGGTGAAAATCGCTGGCGCCCTCCCCCCCGGAACCTGACTTCAAGGCTGCCTCGGCAACCCGCACGTCAAACTCCGCCATTTTTTGCGCCGCCACCGCCGCCTCGCGTGAACTTTCCGCCAATTTCAACGCCTGCCGGGAATCCTCCAGCACGGGAGCCGAAATGAGGCCTTCATTGAGTCGCCGCTCGTCCCGCTCCACGTACCGTTTCGACTTGTCCATTTCCTCGACAGCGACCTTGACCTCGGCAGCGGCGCGGGTAACGGCGGCTCGCGCGGCCTCGACCCGGGCTTCGGATTCTTGCCGGGTCCGCGGATCCAGCAAGGTGCTACGGACCGAAAGAATCGTGGCCAGGACTTCACCACGCTTGACAGAATCCCCGCTTTCCCAAGCGATCCGTTTCATCTCTCCGGCCAGCGGAGCGGTCACCTTGTAGATGTCCCGGTAGCGGGTTATTCCATCTTCGTCGACGGTCACTTCCATGGCCCCACGTCGCACTTCCGCGACATCGACCTCCACGATCTTGGGGGCCACGGTGACCCAAATGATCAGGGCAAGGCTACCCACGATCACGGCAATGAGCCGGACATGACTGCGGAGGAATTTGGGGAGGTCAATCACGGGCCTTGAGGACGGAAATCAGATCGAGGTGGCGGATGCCGCGGTCGAGGATCAAAGCACAGACCGTGGAAGCCGACAACACCACGAGGATGGCGACGCCAAACGTTTCCCGGTTTAAGACGAAGGGCACCCGATAGAGATCGGTGGTCAAGGCTTGCGCGATGGACAAACAAAAGAGCGTACCCAATCCCAGTCCGAGCGGAATCGCGCACAAAACCAGGACCGCAAGATGCCCTTGGAGAATCGCGCTGACTTCGCCATGTCGAAACCCGATCACCCGCATCGTCGCCAATTCCCGGGATCGCTCCGAAAGGACGACACGCATGCTGTTGTAAATCACGCCCACCGCGATTGTTGTCGCGAAGATGACGTTGAACATGCGCATCCGCATCATGTTCTCGCCGATTGTGTCGAGGAAGCTCCGCATCGAGGCACGCTTCAGGGAAACGCCGGCCACTGCGGGGCTTTCCCGGAGTTCGTTATAGACGGCCTTTTCGTGATCGGGATCGATCCGCAGAAACGCCACGGTCACGGACGGCCCCTCGCGCAACAGCCGATTCAAGCTCGTCAGGCTCATGTAGGCACTCAGTCCCTGGAAATCTTCAACGATCCCGCTGACCACGGCGTCGCGGCGGGGACGATTGCGTTCCAGAATTTCCAAGGTGACCACGTCGCCAATGCCGACCTGGAGTGCCTTCGCCAGCGCCATGGAAATGAGCAAACCATCTTCCGGCGCCTCGACCACCTTGCGTTCGGTGTCCAAGAGTTGTTTCAGGCGGACGAAGCGCCCCGGTTCAGCGACTCCTTGCACGGAAGTCTGCTTGGAACGCGAGCCATGCCAGAAACGCACCGGCACCGCCCGGACCGGTTCCACGGAACTCACTCCGGGGATGGCCGTAAAGTCATGGACCACCCGGAGCGGGACAGGCTGGTGAAACGTGACTGCGGCATCGAAGCGCTGACTCAGGCCGAATTGAACGTCGATGATGTAGAAGATCGAGTCCTTGCCGAAGTTCCCCATGATCAGACCAGAAGAGGCGAAGGCGATTCCCGAAATGCCCAGGAGAACGCGCCGGGGACGGCGTTCCAATTCCCGGATCAGCATGCGCATCGGTGGCGAGAGCTTCCGGAACAGGCCCCACCGGTCCGTCAGGGAACGGCGATAGACGGCGGGCGGTTCCGGTTGCATCGCCACGGCCGGGGGAATCGAAACCGCAGAACTCACGCTTCCCGCCACTCCAGCAAACGCCGCCACCGCGGTGATCCCGGCGGCCAACGCGAACAGGGCGGGATCTGCGTGGTAGAGACTGGCGGGGAATCGATAAAACTCCCGGTACATCGCGGTCATGACCCGGCCCATCCACCCGCCCAGCAACATGCCGCCGATCGTTCCGAGGCCGATAAGCACCCCGGCCATTTTTGCGTAGTGCGCGCCGACCTCCCAACTTCCGTAACCGAAGGATTTGAGCACCGCGATTTGCGGCCGTTGCAAGCTCATCAGCCGACTCAGGGACACATTGAGCAGGTAAGCCGCGATACCCAGAAAGATCGACGGCGGGAAAAAGCTCATGACCTGCAATTGCTTCAGCTCGTCCGAAATGAACCGGTCCGACATCTGATCCTCCCGTCCGTAAGCCCCCAGCCCGCCGTACGGCTCAAGAAGATCGTCCACCTGGCGGATCACCTCGTCCTGATTCGCCCCGCGTCCCAAACTCAGAGCCACTTGGTTGAAGGCCCCTTCCATGTTGAACGCGGCTTCCATGTCCGCCCGAGACATCCAAAACACGCCGAACCGCAGGCTGTCCGGGAGAAACCCGCCGATCGGCATTTCAATGATGTAGTCCGGGGCCAGCCCGGTTCCGACGATAGTGAGATCCTCCTGGCGACCGTTGAGCACGCCTTGGATTTGATCGCCCAACTTGAGGTGATGGGCCTCGAAAAACGGTTCGCTCACGACAATCTCCCGCCGCTGTCCCCGGACCGGCCACCGGCCTTGTCTCACCGTGACCCGGTTCAAGGCCATGGTCTCGCGCGAAAGCGGCAGGGAAATAATCTGCCCGGTGATCGGCTCTGCAAAGTCCCGCACACTGATGGTCACCGCCTCGGAGATCCCCGTCTGGACGTTGCTCACGCCATCGATCGCCCGGATCCGATCAACCAAAGAACCCGGCGCGGTCTTTACGTTGGCGAAGATTTCGGCAAAAAGACTCTCCGCATAATAAGAAGCCCGGGCCCGGCTCAACGAGTCGTGACAAGTCATCCCGGCGATGAAGATCGCCAACCCACAACTCATCACCGCGACGATGGCAAGGACCTGCCCCTTCATTCGATCCAGATCGCGCCAGACTTTGCGGTCGAGGGCTTTCATCGCATCACCATTGCAACGAGTCCGCATCGACCCGCGTCTCGTTCACCTGAATTCGCTGGATCAATCCGTCCGAGATGTGGATGACCCGGTGGGCCATTCCCGCGATCACCGCGTTGTGCGTGATGACCACAGTGGTCGTCCCAAATTCCCGGTTGATCAGCTCGATCGCGCGCAACACGCCAATCCCCGTTCTGACATCGAGCGCGCCCGTCGGCTCATCGCACAAGAGCACGCCGGGACGTTTCGCAATGGCCCGGGCGATCGCGACCCGCTGTTGTTCACCCCCGGAAAGCTGGGACGGAAAGTGATCCAATCGTTCGCTCAGATCGACCAGCCGCAGCGCCTCCTCGGGCGTCATCGGATCCTTGGCGATATCCGTGACCAAGGCGACGTTCTCCCGGGCGGTGAGGCTGGGGATGAGGTTGTAGAACTGGAAGACAAAACCAACATGATCGCGCCGGAATTCCGTCAGGCGTCTCTGCGGCCACGAGGTGATCTCCTCGTCCCGGTAACGCACCGATCCGGCGCTGGCACTGTCCAGACCGCCCAAAATATTAAGGAGGGTCGACTTGCCGCTCCCAGAAGCGCCCAGGAGGACGACGAATTCCCCCTCGATCAAATCGAGATCGATCCCCCGCAAGGCATGCACGGTGAGCCCCCCGGTTCCGTAAACCTTGGTGATCCCTCGCACCGCGAAGACTACGCGTCCGTCCATCGTCAGACGGCAAAGTGGACCAACAAACGGGGCACGGCGAACAAAAGCAGCAGCGTCGATGCCGCAGAACCACGCTGACACGGGACCCCGCGTGGAGATGGGGGCGTTTCAGCTTCATCAAGTGCTGAAAGCGTGACCGGGAAGTATTTGGCGGGCAAACTGGCTACTTGACGTCCGTGTAACGGCCGCCGTTGTCCTTGGCGAGTTTCTCCATGAACTCCTTGCCGCTAATCGCTTTGTAGGCAAATGTGTTAATGACGGCCTTTTTCGTCCGGAGTTCCTGCTGTTCTTTCGCCATGTGCCAGATTTTGTCGCGCTGGTCATCTTTAGGCTCACCGTCTGAGACAAACACAATGGTATCAGGAGCCAGCTGAAAAGACTTTTTCAGAGCCATCTTGCTACTCGTCCCACCGTGCCGAGCAAAAGCCGGACTCTTCAGTTGAGTCTGATTCAACGTCAACTGACCGTTCGCCAGCAAGAGACAAGGGCTATAGCTCTTTAGCCACTTGATGGCTTTCTCCTTCTCCATGGGCGTAGCGGCAACCATGGTCCGCTGATAAACGAAGACATCCGTGGCGAACGTGATCACATTAAACTTCATGGCCGGACTGAGCGCAGATAATGAAGTGATCACTTCCTGTTCGAGCCGTTCATAGGACGTCCGGTCATTGTTGCCCAGAATCATACTTCCGGAGATATCCACAACGTAAAGAATACTGCCGGTCGCCCCTCGGAAACCAAAGAAGCTGAACCCGCCGCCGACCGAACCCCGGCCAGCCGCCGTAGAAGGCGACATCACCGCACCAGCCCCGGCCCCCGCCCCGAATCCGGCGCCTGACATGCCCGGCATCGCCGATGGGGTCATCAAGGTCGAGGACGGCATCCTTGGCATTTCGGGAAGGGAAATGGCGGAGATCCCCGTGGAAACGATCCGCCGGTTTTGCGGTGGCGCTCCCCCGGTTTTCTTCTTCTGAACCATGGAGACCTTGTGCTCGATCGCCCGATGCGTGGCGTTCACCACCGGAGGTCCCTCCTTGAACGTCATTTTGCGTTTCGTCTGGATGTTCTGGACGACAAAGAAGGCGGCGGCCACGCCGAAGCCGACGTGGACGATAACACTTACGAGGAAGAACCGGCTGATCTGCAGCTTCCATCCAGGCTTGGAGTCCGACGGGGAGGCTACGCGACGAGTCACCTTGCGCGAGGGGGATCTTCCTGAGTCACTCATTCCTCATCCTCTACGCTAAACGTTACATTCTCGATCTCCGCGACCGCTAGGGCGTCGAGCACGTCGATGGTGCGAGCATACTTGGCCTCGGGCTCACTCAACACGGTAACGAGCGTCGGAGTCTTGGCCGCATCGGAGGATTGCTTCAAGCGCATCATGGTGGCGGAGAGTTGCGGCATGGTCCGGCTCGTCGCGGAATCCATCGGTTCGTCGTTGAGAAGCACCGAGCCGTCCTCCGCGATCTCAATGATGATCTCATCAATGAAGTCCGTCGGCCCACTGCTTTCCGCCGTCCCCGGCAGGGTCGTATTCAACTCCCGCTCCACCCGGACGGCACCGGCCATCACCATGAAGAAAAGCATGATCACGAAGACGACGTCGATCATCGGCGCGATTTGGAAGCCGAGATTGCCGTCGTTTAGACCTGGATCGAAGCGCTTCATGGTCAGTCCCGGTTCACCGTGGAAAAGGAGATTCCCGTGATCCCGGCCTCCGCAGCGGCATTCATCGCCTGTGAGATGCTTCGTGCGGGGGCTTCGCGATCGCCGCGAATCACACAACGAAAGGTCGGCCCCTCATCCCGGCGTGTATTTGCTTCCGCCGCCTTGCGCACCAATTCAAGGGCCTTGGTGAGTTCCTCCGTGTTGTCGTAAGGCCGATCGTCCATAGAGAACGTGGCCTTTTTCGCCGTGGCGTCCCACTTTACATTGACGATGGCTTCAGCGCGCTGGCTGTCCTTTTTCAGTGCGTTTTCAGAGATCGGCAGTTCGATGGTTTTATCCACCTTGAGCACCTGGGCGCTGGTGATGCTCATGAAGAAGATCAAGAGCACCAGAAGCACGTCGATCATCGGCGCAATCTGGAACTCCGGGTCCCCTTCCCCTCCACCTCCTCCGGCCATCAGTTAGCTACAAGTTACAAGTTGAAGTTGAAAGTGTAGCCTTAACCCTGCGCAACCCACCAATTGGGATCCGCCGCATAGATCTCATCATCGCCGATGTGCGCTCCGGCGAACTTCTCATAAGGCATTTTGCGGAACAGGCTGGCCATGGTGTCCTGGACATCATGCAGTCCCTTGGACGCCCGATTCCGCAGATAGTAAAATGCACCGAAGGCCGGAATCGCGATGAACAAACCGCTGGCGGTCGCGACCAGCACTTCGCCGATGGCCGCCGAGAGTGCAGACGGATCGCCGATCCCCGCGCTGCCCAGGGTGTCGAAGGCCTTGATCATCCCGGTCACCGTTCCGAGCAAACCGATCATGGGCGTACAAACCCCGATCACCGAGAGATAACTGATGAAGGTTTGCATTCGCGAGTTCTCCTTGGCCATTTCGGCCACGATCCCTTCCTCGACCGCGGCCTTGCCGTCACCGAGCAACGAGATGGCGACCCGGGTCACGTTGGAGAATGCCGACGGGTTCTTTTTGCAATAGTTATAGGCATCCACATACCGCCCGGCCCGGAAGAACTCACGCACCACTTTGACCTGGCTGCGCGGGAGAAGGGTCCCCGGGTTGGTGACCCGAAGCAGACCATCCCCAATGAGATAGAAGGTCAGCACCGAGCAGGCCGCGATCGGGATCATCACCCAGCCGCCCTCCTTCAAGGTTTCCCAAAGCGACTTCTTAAGTTCGGAGGCTTCCTCCCCCAGCGGCGTCTCCGCAGCGCAAAGCGTTCCGCCCGCCAGGATCAGACTGACGGCGAGCGGCAAAAGCAGTTTGGTGTTGAATCTCATGATCGTGATGGAAAGAAGTTCGTAAATTATCGTGAAGCTGCCAGGCCCTTCTCCCGGTTCGCGACTCGCTCCAACTCCTTGAGGGCGAGCTTGGCCTCCGCTGAGGCCGGGTAAGACAGGCGCAATTCCTCCAGGGCGGCACGGGCTGCGGAAAAGTCATCCATCCCGAGGAGAGCTCGACCGCGCCCCAGGATCACGCCCGGAAGCAAGCCTGTCTCCCCAGGATAAAAGACCGGCACCTGCAGGAAGGAAAGGATCGCGTCCTCCCATTTCTCCTCCGCGAGCAAGCATTGCCCTTTGACGACAAAGGCACCCGCGCGAGGACCGGACCGGCGGCTCTCCGCAAGAACCCGTTCCGCGAGGCGCAGGGCGCGCTCCCGATCCCCCCGGCGCAGGAGCACGACGGCAATCTGAACGTCCGCAGCACAGGCGATTTCACGATTCGGCGCGGAGGCGGAGATCTTTTCCGCCAACGACTGGGATTCCAAACCGCGCTCCTGTGCCTCCAACGCCTGGGCCAGCCGCAAGGCCGCTTCCGCCCACCAATTTCCCGGCAGTTCCCGGAAATCGACTTGGTAGTTCACCACCGGCTCGATCAGGGCAATGGCCTCCTCGCCCTTCCCCGCGACGATCAGTTCCGGCACTCGCGCAATCTCCGGAGGCTCGGGAAAAGCGATCCGCTCAATTTCGGTAATCGCAAAGATGGCCTCACCCGCCGGGGCGCTCTCCGCGACGATCTTGTCGCCCTTGCGAAGCACCCTGGTCGCGCCCACCACGCGACCATCTTTGAGCACGAGACTCTGCGCCGGAGCCATCATGGACAAGAGTAGGAGGATGGCGATGATTCTCATGAAGCTCCCCAGCTCGACAACAGTTTGGCGGCTTGTTTGGTTTCTGCGAAATCTTTCAGCTTCTCGTTACGGAGCATCTCGCGAAGATGGGCGATCGCTTCTGGCCGCTTTCCTAGATGGTCAAATGCTTCGGCGCAGCGCACGTAGGCCTTGGCCGTCCAGGGCAAATACTTCTGATAGGCCACGAAGACCCGCTGGTAATGCGCGACGGCCTCGGGCCAGTGACTCTGTTTCGCCTCGATTTCACCCAGATAAAAAACCGCCATGGCGGTCACCTCACCACGCCATTCCCGAAATCCGGCGATCGCCTGAAATCCCTTCTTGGAGTCCTCATACATCCCCAATTCATACTGAGTCCGCGCTTGGCCACTCATGGCTTCCTTGAGTTTTGCCCCGGCGATCTCGTCCACCGCGTAGGTGAACAAACGAAGGGCCTGCTTGGCGTCGCCTCCAGCCAGAGCGATTTCCCCCAGGCCGACATAGGCTGAGTCCAGATAGGAACTCTTCGGATAAGCGTCCCGGAGCACTGCGTAAACTTTACCGGCAGCCTCCCGATCGCCTTTGCCCAGCAGATAATCTCCGACCCCAGCGAGCAACGCGGGGCTCAAATCAGCCGGCGCAAAGCGGATCTCAATCTCTTTCCAAACGTTGGGAACCTCGCCGGCCCGCTTGATCAAAGGGAACAACTCGGCTTCGGCGTAAAGCAAGCGAGCCTGACCGGTTGCCTTCGCGCTGGCCTTAAGCGGTGCCAACTGTTTGCGCAGTTCCTCCAAGGCGTCGTAAGGCGAGCCGGACGCCGAGGGTTGAGGGCGCTTTACGCAGAGTTGAGCAAGTTGCTGAAGCAGTTGCTCTACTGCTTCACGCCTCGGATCATCAAGGTGCGCCTTGAGCTTTTCGACCAAGAACGTCTTGGCTTCTTCAGCCTTGCCTTCCCGGGCCTTGGACTTCCCGATCCAGTACATCGCGGTCACGACCGAAGGATGATCCGGTCGCTCCTTCACGAAGCTTTCGAAGAGCCGGGAAACCTCAAACCAGTTGCCTTGCTTGCGCCATTGGGCACCGGCTTCCAAGAGCGCGTAGCTGAGGACATCATCGCTGGAGGCCGCCCGGTAGGCCCGAGTGTAGGCTGCTGCGGCCTCGACCGGCTTGTCCAACCCGGCCAACGCATCTCCCAGCAAGGACAGAACTTCCCCCCGGATCGAATCGTTCGGATACTTCTTCTCCCAAATCGCCACATCCGCGACAATCTCCTGGAAGCGATCGGCGGCATATTTACACAACATGGAACGATATCCGGCATCGGCCGCGAAAGCACCGTCCGGATACTGCTTGAGATAAAGTCCAAACGCAGCGAACGCCTCCTCGTACTTGCCTTCGTAGATTAGCGAAAGGGCATCGCGATAGGCCACCTCCTCAGCGAAGATTCCCTTCGGGTAATCCTTGGCGTAGAGACGGTAGTTCTCCCGAGCTTCGGCAAAAGCTCCTTTCCCAAAATACGCGTTGCCCAGCAGGAAGCGCATTTCCTCGCCGAACTTGCTCTCCGGTTGCTTCTCCAAGGTGCCGCGAAAGTAACTTACGGCGCCGTCCGCGTCGTTACTCTGCAAGGCCATCACGCCACTGAGATAGCCGACTGTCTCCGCGTTGGGCCCCTGCGGATACTTCCGCAAATATTCCTGGCACAGTCTCAAGGTGCGCCCCACCCGAAAGAGCTCCGAGGAGCAGATCAGCGACGCGTAGAGAGCCCGCTCCCCATCCGGTCCATCGGGATGCTCGACCAGCAACCGGTCAAAGACGACGAGAGCCTCCCACTTTTGCCCGGACTCGTAATAAGCGCTCCCCATACGGAAGAGCACAGCGGGCCAGTAGTCCGGAAGCTTCTCGAACTCAGCGAGCAGCTTCTTCGCCTCGGCCTGGCTCGCTTCGACCTCCTGTTTGGAGCCGCCCACCTGAGGGTTGCCCGTCGGCTGAGCCGCGAGTTCCTTGATTTTCCGATCCGTGGCGGCAATCCGCTCTTTCTGAAAATCGATGACCTCTTCGCGAGTTCGCACCCGGCGATAAGCGGTCAGAGCCTCCGCATAACTCTTCTTCCCGGCCAACTCATCGCCGAGTTGCACGATCAGCGAGTTCACCGTGATGACGTTGTCCACGAGTTGGATCCGGGAGGCTAGGGCTTGCAATGTCCCGAGAGCCTTGTCCGTCTGCTTCTTCTGGAGATAACCCTCCGCCAGGGTCAACGCCCCGGCCGCCTGGGCCCTGGATTTGATCTCGGGCAATACCAGTTTCTCAAGGATTTTGATCTGGTCATCCCCCCGGCCGAGGATTCGATAACATTCAGCCTGTGCGGCAAGAGCTTCATCCAGCATCGCCGGAATCGCTTCGAATTGCGCGAAAAGCTTGGCGCTACCGTCATCATCTTTGTTGAGGCACATGGCGCGTGCTGCGGCGAGACGCACTTCCGCCGCCCGATCGGACTGAGGATAGCGCGAAAGGTAGAGCTTGAAGGCTTCAATCGCCTTCGCGTAGTTGCCCGCGTTAAAGTGAGCAGCTCCCAGCGTGTAAACGAGCGGCGCCAACTTGGCCACTCCGGTGGGATCGGTGACGGCACCGACGATCCCCTCCAATCCCACGGCCGCCTCATTCCACTTGCCCTCGTTAAAGGCTTGCATGGCGGCATTGTAGTTCACCTCAAGCGGGTCAGACGGCGGAGCCTGGGCCATGCCCCACCCGGCGACGAGGAACCAAACCAGGAGGAGGTGAACGCGATGCATGCTGCGTAAGATTGTTCCGTGGACGCGGGGCGATCTTGTTTTACGGCGCGATACTTGGCAACCCGTTTCTTCGCGCACACCGCCCTTGTCTGCTCCAAAGGACAATCCCTCCACTTCCCATCGGCCGGTTCGGGAAGCCGCCACTCGACTTCTGGGGCAGAGCCGATGCGGAAAACAGAGAACGCCTTCGGAGGAGGCTACGAAGGCGTTCTCGAAAAACGGCACTACAGGCCGAACCGGCCTGGCGGAAAATCGACTCAAGGAAATTCCAGCGGAACCAGCCCCGGCGCTCCCGGGCTTGTCCCCACCGTCATCCCCTGACGCACCATGATGCGGATCCCTTCCAACGGGAAGGGCTTGATGGCAATGCCGCGGAATTTGTAGGTTCCAGCCCCCCGGTGCACGGGATCCATCACGACCGTGGCTTTGCCGATCGACCAGTGAGCTTTCCCTTCGCCCCCCATCACATCGATGATCACCGGTGCACTTCCAATCGCTCCAGAAATGCCGCCGCTTACTTCGATCTCGCCCCGATCGAGGCGGGCCGTCGCCCTCCGAATAGAGGCCTGCAGCCCAGCGGCGCAAGCCGGGGCACCAGCCACCTCAAGGTGAAAGTAGTGGAAGAGACCATCCGCAGGCCCCCAATAGCCCCGAACCGTCACTTCGCTCCCCAACGGAATGGCCGCTAGGTCGATGGCGAAGCCAAGATCATTGCAGGCCGGGCAGGCCGGCACTCTGGCGTCGCTCGTCGGAACAGCCGGTAAGCCATTGATCCTGACCAACCCACGATCAGTGTCCGTTAGCTCGGTGATGACGCCCTGCAACACCGCGTCCGCAGGATTGACGAAAACGTCGCATGCTTGAACCACCCCGCTTTCGACATCCACCGTGCCATTGACGATCACGTTGCCTCCGAGGAACCCTGAGAGTGCTTCCAGTCCCTCAAAAGACGTAGAGTCGAGGAGCTCAGCAATACTCAGAGAAGATCGGGAGGGAGAACTGATCAGAGTTCCAGCCGGGACATGGACCTGAATCTTTTGCATCACCGTGATGATGGCTCCCTTGCCATTGGTGGAAAGACCAGTAATCGGCCCTTCCACCGTGGAAACAACCGTTTGATCCCGTTGCCGCGATGGCGCATTTCCAGCTCCCAGAGGAGCCACAAGCGTTACCTTCCTGCCGCCAGCAGAGGAAGGTGACGCGATGGATGCTTTGCGCCGTGGAGCAACCGCCACGAGCCCGCCAGATGAAGAAGCAAACTTAGGTTTCATAGCCTTTTTAACTGAATCCATTTTATTGAATCAACCATCCCAACCAAAAAAAGTTCGTGTAGTGGATCGCGATATCGCGAGGACTACGCAAGATGATTTTGATGGCGTTTTTGACAAAAATAGGAGATTTCAGGAACAGTGAGAGCAAGTCCCCTGCCACTCTTCTTCTTGTAATGTTGTTTTTTGAAAAAATAGCCGATCCACCAAAAGCGCCGGGAGGTTCATTTTTCAACACACCAACAACCTGGAGGTTGATTTAGCGGCACTCTCCATCTTCTCCAGACTTCATCGCAGAGAGCGATCAGTGCCGAATGGCACGGGATGAACTTCCGCTACGTTTATGAACCCGGTATGACCGCGTCATAAAATCACGTCATGAATCCGTGTTTTTGACGTCATCGGACTGGGTGGGCGGCGGTGCCGGACTGATGTCGTTTGGCCCGAATTACGATCCAGGAGCCCCTGCTTTTCATGAGGGTGATTGGGACGCCTTCCAGGAAATTGAAAAATGAGCAAAGGTTACTCCAAATTGACCATCTCAAAGCCGACAATCTCCGCAAGCTCGCCGCCCATCTCGATCATCCGTAAGCGAGCGATGATTGCTCCGGACGGGCAACATGCCCATCCTATTTCCTTGGGGAGGAGATCAGGCGGAATTGCCCCGGTCCCAAGGCCGATCAGGCCCTGCTCCTTTCTCCCGCTCTCTGCTTCTCACGCTCCTACGGCTTGCCGCCAAACAGTCCGCCACACCAGCCGCGACGCGGGCTCTGGGCACTGGTAGTAGTCGAGCTCCCAAGAGTTGCCTCCGGCCCGGATACGCCACGGGCACCTGTACTGTGTCCTCCGCTTTTTCAGGCGGATGGTGGATGGTGAGAAAACCAGCCAAATCATTCCCTCAGTCCGGATCAATAGATGGTCCTCGCCTCTGAACTATGGGCCGAAGCGGTCAGCTAATCCGCCAAGCGGGACGCGGAGATGGTCGATGCCGTTCGAGCTCTCACGACCCGGAACATCCGGAACAGGTGGTCCCTCGGGCGCAGCTCCCCGCCCGGGTTCGGGAACGGTACCGGAAGCCGAAAGGGGATGGCGAACGATCCTGAGGTCGTGATGGCCGTGAGCGCGCTTACACCAAAAGGAAAGCACCACGGGCATTAGGTTGAGGTGGACGTGCAGTCCGCGTCGGGACGAAAGATCCTGCTATTTCCTATTGATTATCAGGAGCCCTTGCAGGTTGCGGTTGCTCCAAGACTGCGAAACATTCCGCCAGCTTAGCTTCTAACACCGGATCTTTCAGATACGAAGAAACACAGGCGGCATTGTACCAGGTAGAATAAAGCTGCCAATTGTCTTCTGTTCCAAGCATCTGCAGAGCTTCGTGATAGTACTTCAGAGCCGCATCGTAATCACCCAAATAGAGATTCGCCTCCCCGACGGTTGCAACCGACCAGTATGAGGAACCCGTGGCACTCGCTGCTCCGCAGTGATGCAGGGCAACGCGAGCCCACGCTTTAGAGCTCTCGTGATCTCCGCAAAACACCAAAGCGAGAAAAGCAACGTTGATGGCGTGATAATAGGCTTGGCGGGCATCCACCACAGACTGACTGTTTACCAGATCAAAGGCATCGCAATACAGCCCTAACGCCTTCTCGGCGAATTCCCTTCCCCGGTTTTCGACCCACATGCGCTTGTAGCGTCCCGCCAGTGTGCCCATGATTTCAGGTTCTCGATCCTTATAACGGAGGAGCAACTCAATCGCATCATCGGGCTTCCCCGCCCCGTCGAGGTCCAGTGCCAATGTGCTGACGGCCTGAGGATCTGGCTTTTGTGGTAAGTTCGCCAGGCGTTGGATTACAGGGGGCGCGACAAAATCATCCATCACAGCTGGCTCCTTCTCTCCGTCCAACCGTTGATTCAGGCAGTCCAGCGGCAAAGTAGTGACCACTAGGCGCACGGCCGGGTGATCTTCACTAAACGCACGCACTATTTCCAAATGGTTACCAGGCACAAAACGGTGAAACCGTTCCGAAAATGGTCCTATGGAACTAAAGGGTGGCACAAATTGGTCTTTTGTCCCTGCCACCACATGGAGACAAAACGATGGAGAATCTGTGATACGTTCCGTCCAGTCCGCTCTGAGCTTCTCGATGAACTGCCCGCCAAAGGCCATGTTTTCGACTTGCCGTTTCCAAAACCTCAACAGCGAACCTTTAATTAGGCCCGCACTTGGCGTTCCAAAAAGGTAGAGGTGAGCCAATTTTGCCTGCAGGATCGGATCATCAGCTACGGCACGCTGGGCCACAAGGCCGCCCATGCTGAACGCAGCTATGGCAATTCGTTTATACCGCGAAAACGGCTCCGATGCCATTTTCCTTCGAAACAGCGCCGCGAGGTCTGGTAATTCTGGATCTCCATTCCAAATCCCGAATAAATCAGGCGCGTCGGATGTTTCGCTAGACAATGTGTGAACATCCCATTCTGGTCGGAGCTTGCCTACGATTTCCGGGAAACTCCCCCAAGGATCTCTGGAACTACCTACACCTCCGCCCACGAAAAAAATTGCCTGAGAATTATGTGGACGCCCATCTTCGGCCTCCGGGGCATCAACATCGGATTCACAGACAGTTAAGTCCTGCGCCTTTGCCTCGTCAGACAAAGAACCGGACATGCCCGCTGACGTTAGGCCCCGCCCCCAAGCCACCAACGCCTTCGACTCCTCTTCGAGACGATCCCCAAAACGCCCGAGCACGTGGCCAAGGACGCGGGCAAACGGGCGGAGGTCCTGTGCAAGAGCTTCACCATTCGCGGCAACCGCATTCTGAAGCGCTTCGACGGACCAGGAATCGAGCCCATGCTGGCGGGCGATGAAGTCCCCGATCAGTTCCCGGACTTCATCCACCCGGTCCCAGCCGGCTTGATTGAAGAAGTGATCCCGCATCGCGTTTTCCAGGACGGTTCCGTCCGATGCGCGGACCGGAAGGAAGTCGTAGTGCACCCGGTCGGGATCCTTTGATTCCGGTTGGCCGGGAAGCCGATAGAGGAGACCGCTGCGGTGGACTTCGGACAACTGTTCGTGGCCCAGGCCAGGATAAATGGCGCGCTGCACCAGACGCATGATGGCGGGAGTGAGCGGCGCGGCGGTGAGGACGCGCAAGAGCGCCAATCCGGAAGGGGTGAGCAAGCCGGTCTCCGCCTCTTTGACCAAGTCCTGGAACTCCGCGATGGAGAGCGGGTCCGGGACGGGCGCGGGAGGAATCGACCGTGGTTTGGCGGGAACCGCCGGAACCTTCCAGGTGAAAGCGGGATGACCGACGGCGGCGCGGGCGGTGACGGTGCGGGCCCAATTCCCCACGGCGGATGCGGTGAGGCGCAGATGAAAGACCGGGAAAGACTTTTCCGGAACGGTGGCGCCGGAAACATTCAACCACCGGACGCGGCCGAGTTCTCGGCAATGGGCGAACCCACGATCCGCCCGGGCCCAGGCGGAATCGATCCAGATATCCCGGTGCATGGGATTGAGGACGGTGACGGTCTGGTGCCGGGACCAATCCCGGAGCAAGGCGGGCATGGGACCATCCTCCGCCCAGAGCGGAGACATCATGTCCGTAAAGAGGAAGATGAGGCGCTTCCGGCCGGGATGCCCGAGCGTCTCCGGATGCCCCTCGCGCTCCGCCGGCCACATCGGACTGAGGACGAAGGGGTGACGGCGGGTGCCGGCTTCCCCGTCCGCCACCGGATTGAGGTAAGACAGCGTGACCCGGGACCGGGTGGCCTGGCGGAGCAGTTCCACCCAATGCCGTACCCAAGCGGACCAGAAGAGGACGCCCCGGGTGGATTCCACGACGACCTCGATCCGAAAGGGGGATACCTTGCGGGATTCCCAGCAGGGCATGAGCAGACCGGTGCGGGCCAGGAAATCCGCCGTGCCATCCTCATCCAACTGCCCGGTGGCTTCCGGCACGCCGAAGCGCAACGGGCGGAGTGCGTCCGTCAAGCTGAGCGCTTCCCGGAAGGGACGGGCCCCAGCCAAGCGGACGCGCCGCGCCGGGTTGGCGGAACCGGGGGCATCCAAGCAGACGTCTTGACGCTGGTTTTCTTCTTTCCCGATGCCGCTGGGGACCGGGATTTCGGGGGCGGGAGTGGGTGCTTTCGGAGTGGGAGCGGGAGGGAATTCCGGACCCGGTGGAGGGTCGGTTGTGACCTTCTCTTCTTCGATCTTTGGAGGAGGTTCGGGCGGTTGAGACGGGACCGGATCCGGCTGGCGGAAGCAGAGCCAGGGGCTGCACCAGACAAAGTCCAGGAGTTCCTCCGTGGCGGGATCGTATCCGCCACGAACGAGGAATTCGCTGATTTGCTGGAAGTCCGCCTCAGGCATGGAATGTAGCGAGGGCTTGTAAGCCCTCGAGTCGAGGCTCACGCACCCGCCTTCTTCGCTTGCGGGGATTTGCTGACGTCCGGCTGGGTCGCGGACTCGATCTTGGAATCGAACCCATAAAACCCTTCCACGAAAAACGTTCCGAGGAGCTGATCGGTAGCCACGATCTCCCCGCGCTGGAGGCGATCCGCCATTTTCTGGGCCAGGGCGGCGATGGATTGGCTCTTGGATTCCAGATCCTTCTCTTGCTCGGCGGCCCAACCGCTCAATTGCTGGCGGACGATCTTGCCCAACTCCGCCGCATTGGGTTGCGGCATGTCCAGGTGGAGGCAGCGGCGGAGGAAGGCGCTGGAGAAGTCCCGTTCCCCATTGCTGGTCATGAAGATGAGGGGGAACTCCCAGCAGCGGACTTCCCCGTCGTGGATGGTGGCGGGGCGCTTGCCGTCATCGGCGGTATCGAGGTCGACCGCGCTGAGATCTTCCATGCGGCGCAGCTCTGGAATCTCGAAGCGGCCTTCTTCCAGCGCGTGGAGAAGATCGTTGGGGAGATCGAGATCGGATTTGTCGATTTCATCGATGAGGAGGACGCGGGGGAACTTCCGGGGCAGCAGGGCGGTGCCGAGCGGGCCGAGGCGGAAGTAGCGGCCGATGGTGCGTTTGGGATCCCGGACGGAACGGTTTTCGAACGCGGCCAGTTCTTTCTCCCAGTTGTAGTCTTGGAGGCGGCCGATGGCGTCGTATTGATAAAAGCCGTCCCGGAGTGTGGTCCGGGAATTGATGTTCCAGCGGAGGACGGGGCCTAGCTTCAAATAGTGCGCTGCGACGTAGGCCAACGAGGATTTCCCCACGCCGGGGGAACCGGTGATGAGGATGGGACGGCGGAGAATGAGGGCCGCCTTGACGATCTCCGCCTCGATCTGGTTGTCCCGGAAACAGTGGCGGCTCGCGACGGAAGCGAGTTCCTTGGCTTGGTGGTCCGTGGTGGGGAACGGCTGCTCATCGGGAACGTCAACTTCCCGGCAGCGGGAGGGGAAGTTCCGCCAGGGCGGCGGCGCCGGAAGCTTGAGCTGCTGGCCATCGACATCAAAGAGGACGTGCTGGTTGTCCGGAGTGCGGAGGAAGGGATTGGCGGTGGGGACGCTCATGGGAATGGTGGGAAATGGATCAATCGTTGGCGGTGCGGCGATAGGCACGTTTGGAATCGGGCAAGCCTGGGGGACGGAGACCGGGGTGGATGTCGTGGAGGATGGTGACATCGCGCCAGGTGGAGGTTTCCCGGCTCTGACGGATGGCTTCCTTGGGACATCGTTCGTCTTTGAGAATCGCCACAAGCTCCTCCACGGGCACCCGTGTGGAATCACTCTGAATCCAGAGCCCACAGATGAGGTGCAGATCCATGATGAGATCGTGAGCGGTTTCATCCGCGGGGGCGGTGGTGGCGAAGGCCAGTGGGGTGGCTTTCACTTCGGCTGCCTCGCGGAGGCTGGTCCAATCTGGAGCCACCGTGATGTCTTGTGGCCGGAGTGGCTGGGCGAATCTCCCGGAACGTTGGATCCAGCCGGACGGAGGAATATCGGCGGCGTGACGAAGGTGGAGACGGCGGGACATCCGGAAGACGTGGCCCGTCGTGCCGCCAGTCCTCAGCGGAACTTGTTCGACCGGCCACGCGATTTGATCCGCACGGAGGTAGATCTCGATCACCGGGCGATGAGCTTCGGGAAGTCCGAGGGTGGCGGCGCGCCCGAGCCAGCGCTCCACTCGTTTGGCGATCTCTTGGAACGCGGGACTCAACGCGGCGGAGATCCCCGCCGCACCGCCCCCACGGGAAACGGTGAAGCGCTCATCCCAGGGCACTCCCCAATCGTCGCTTTCCAGCTTGCGCTGATCTTGGCCCAGGCATGTCCAACCGGTGATACGGATCTGCAAGTCCGCCCGGTCATCCGCTTGTTCGCGATCGAAGCACAGATGGAAGCGGGGACAGAGTTCGCCCTCCTGGGCCCAGCGGAGCAAGGCATCGGCCCTTTCCCTGTCGAGAATCCAGGTGGGGTTCCGCCCTCCGAGCGCTTCATTGAGAACGTTCCGCCATTCCTCGCGGAGGGCCGGAGGCAAGCCGGGGAACACCGGCGCGTTGTTTTCTTTGCGGTAGACCATCAGCGCGAGGAACCGGAGGAGTCCCTCAGCGTTGACGGTCATGGCCAGGGTTTCCAGGATTGACTCCAGGGACGGGTTGCGAACGGTGACTTCGGTCCGCTCCTCGGGATCCGCGATGATTCCCTGGGCCGCCTGGAAATACGCCCAAAGCTGCGGTTCCTCTTTCTCGATGGAAAACGCAGCCTGGACATCGAGGGGATACGTCTGAACCGGCTTGATGAGGCGCCGCAACACCGCCGGTATCGAAGGGTCCAGCGAGGTCTGGCGCTTGAGTTTGGCGATGAGGCCTGCGATGCCCTCCGTGTCCCAGCCGGGGTCCGGAGGCAGCTTCTCGAAGGTACAGCCGAGGAGGTCTTGGATGTCTGAGGGAAGGTCGGCTGCGGTGGGTCTTTCTTGTCCGCTCACCACCGGGATGACGAGCGCTCCATGGGTCAAGGCGATCCGCACTTCTCTGCGGACCCAGCAATCATCACGCTGGATGCGGTTCCCTTCAGAGCCGGTGCCGAGCCACAGTTTGACACTACCAATCATAACAAAGACGGTCTTGGCGGCCAGGACCTGGGCTTCGAGATGAGGGGCAAACGGACCGTTCTCCAAGGACACTCTGTCCCAGAAGACTTGGTCCTCCCCATACACGGCGGCGAGTTCCCGATAAAGTGGAGCGCACACCTTTTCTCCGCCGTCATCGTCGCGCCGGTAGGAGATGAAGATGGGAGTCGCCAGCCGCCGGGAAGTCACGGGGGCTTAGTGAGGGACAGAGTGACGGGGAGCGCAAGCGTGAAGTGTGCGATCTTGCTGCCGCATGGTTCGGGCTTTCTGCGGAGCGAAGTCACCCCTTCCACGGCCGTCAAGGCGGCTGCTTCAACGTGGCGCGGACTTCAGTCCGCAGATCCCGGACTGAAGTCCGGGCTACGTTGCCGGCCGCAGCGCATGGCTTGGGCCTGAAGATTGCCCTCTGTGTTGAGATGATCGCGGCGAATCGCCTCTTTCGCTGAATCGGCGTCCACGTCAGTGAAGTGAGTTTCCGAGGCCCAGGAACGACTTTCACCACCCCAGGAACGACTTTCCCCACCCCAGGAACGACTTTCCCCACCCCAGGAACGACTTTCCGCCGCCGCAGATGGGGTCCGGAGGCGTGCGGAATGAGGTCTACCCCGTGGAAACTGATTTCCTTGGTTTGGAGACTGATTTCCGGGGTGCGGAAACTGATTTCCGGGGTGCGGAAACTGATTTCCCGGGCGTGGAAACTGATTTCCCGGGTGCGGAAACTGATTTCGGGCCGGCGGAAGACGGTTTCTGGTTGCTGCGACCTCGGTTCGGGAGATCCCGGGCGCCGGAGTCACGCAAATTTTGCCAAAATTCACTGGAAATCTTCCTGGCACGCTTCGAATTGGGCAGAGAGTTTCCTGCCAATCCGACAAACGCATTCCGACCTCATGAACTCCACCACTTCCAACCCAACCGACGCGTCCACCACGTCCACAGCGGCTCCTGCGGCGTCCACCCCTCCGGTCGCCGTCGGCGGATCGGATCACCTGACCATTGCCGAGCGGATGAACCAATGGCGGGTCGCCTTGGCCAACGCCACGGCGCAACCCGATATCGCAGCCGCCTTGGCCCAAGATGGGCTCACGGAGGAGATCGTCGCGGAGGGCGTTTCCCTGCATGACAAGGCCTCGCGCTGGGTCTCCCGGCAGGTGAAGGAATTGGGCGAGCAGATGGAGGCGACGGAGCAGCGCGACCATCTCTGGAACGAAGCGAACCAGGAGTTCGGCAAACACTACGGCTATGCACGGATCGCCTTCCGCAACGAGCCTTCCGCCCTCGCCAAGCTGGGCATGCGCGGCGGACGGAGCAAGACCTTGGCGGAATGGCTCAGTCAGGCGGGCACGTTTTACCGGAACCTCGTGGGCGAAATGGATGAATCCGGCAAGGTCTTGGTCCCCCTGGATGAGACATTGTTGCAGGCCTTGAGCCGCTACCAGGTGACGCCGGAGAAGCTCCGCGCCAACCAACAACGCGTCCGCGCCGTGGCCGCCGCCGCCGCGAGTCAGAAAAAGGAAGCCGGGGAATTCCAGGACGCCACGGTGCAGCGCGATCACGCGATCGAGCAACTGGCGGAGTTTATGCGGGAGTTCACTCCCTGGGCGGAGCTGGCCCTACAAGATCGCCCCCAACTCCTGGAAGGGCTTTACCGTCCGGTGGAGTCATGATGGAACTACTTCGGAACGAGGGTCCCCTACGGGCGGAGGGAATCGAACCCTCAACTCAAGCTTGGGAAGCTCACGTTTTACCACTAAACTACGCCCGCAAATTGCGCTGGGAGGGAGCGTAGGACGCCGGACTGGCGTTGGCAAGCCGAAAGGCAGCCTTCCCGTTCCAACCCGCTCAACTCGCGTGCAACTGAGGGACGTCCTCACGGGCCAACGCCCGAAAATCGTCGAGGGCGTAGGCCTCTTCGTCGATCAGGCACCGCGAAATCCATTGATAGAGTTCAGCGAACTCGTCGTTGTCCGTCCGGTAACGGTTGACGAGATCCCAGTCGAGTTGACCGCGGTCGCGGGGAAGGCTGATGCGGCGGATGGCGAACAGGCTTTGCAGCGATTCAAACTCGCGGGGCGTCATGTTCTCGATGGCGGCGGCTTCCGGCAAATCGTCGAGTTTGTGGGAGGACAAGCCGAGGGTGGTGACACCGATCCCGAAAATGTCGGAGAGCTTGCGAACCTCGGTCACCAGCTGCTCGTCCGCCATTTCCGCGGCGATCACCAGTTCCGCAGAATTCGCCCAAAGGGCAGAACTGAGCGCCTTGAAGAGATGCTCGCGAATCACGCCGTAATGGGTTTCCAGCTTGAGGGTGATGGCGGAGATGCGGAAGGCGGATCCTCCCATCCGGCGGCGGACCTCGATGCTCTGCGAATCGAGGTGCATTCCGTCGTCATAGGCCTCACCGATCAGCCATTCGACGGTGGCCAGATCTGGATAACGCCATTGGTTCTCCAGAGGCGCACCGTGAGAAAAGGAGCGCTCGAACGAGAACGGAAACCGGTGGGCCATCAGCGAGGACCGGCCCACGATGACGCGGAATTTGTTGGCCCGAGTCAAGACCACGTCGACCTCATCCCCACCATAGGGATCACCGAAGAGCGAGCCGGGGCCTTGGTAGTTGAAGAAATTCCGGGCGCTCTCCAGCGAGTGAATCGTGGTGCTACGTAGGTAGTAGCCCTGTCCCTGCTCCACCTTGGCGATCGGCGACGAAGGATCGCACGACATAATGGAGAAGTGATACCGCAGGGTGGCGTCGGAGTAGTTGGAATGAAGGCTGTACTTCACCAACTGGATCAACTCCGTCCCTTTGATCGCTTCGGCCGGATTCTTGGGAAGAATGCCGGGGAGAATTTTTTTGAGCTGTTCTCTGAGGTTGAGTCCTGAGGCCACACACAACCAGAAGAGCAGGGATCATCAAGGGTCAAGATGATTCTCGCTTTGCTAGAGTCAGCCCGCAGGGGAATTCCCGGATTCCCATCTGCAAGTGGCCAAGGGAAAATCTCGCCCGCATTCCTCCAAAAAACGCGATGGTTCCCACCTCATCGCGGGGTGCGTTACAAAAACGTGCGCTCAATCATCCACCAGATGCCTGTGATCGCGATGAGCACGGATCCAGGAATCACTACGAAACGGCGATAGACCGCAGGCTCCTTGATCCATATGGTTGCGAGGAGCGCCGCGCCGATCACCGCAAATTGACCGAATTCCACGCCCACGTTGAACCCGAGCAACCCGGTGACCAAGGAGCCCTGGGTTAAGCCCAGATCCGCGAGTGCTCCGGCAAAGCCCAGTCCGTGGATCAAGCCAAAGACAAAAACGACCAGAAGCCTCCAGTGGCTGTAGTTTGGCTGAAAGATGTTTTCCAAGGCAACCACCGCAATGCTTCCCGCGATGACGGGTTCGACGATCGCCGGAGAAGCTTTCACGATGCCCAGCGTGGCCAGCCCGAGCGTCAGGGTGTGCGCCACGGTAAAGGTGCTCACCTGCCAAAGCAGCGGGCGCCAGCGCCGACTCAAAAGGAACACTCCCAGCACGAAGAGAATGTGATCCGGCCCCGCCGGGACCACATGCACGAACCCTTGGCGGAGTAAGTTGATGAAGGTTCCCCCCGCCCCGCCGGTCGCGCCCACGGCACCGGGATTTGGTGCCGTCGGGACGGCGGCGGTCAAGCCCGTGAGATCTAGGAGGTAGCTGGTTTCTCCTGGAAAGAGAACATGAATCCGTTCTACCGGCTTTCCACGCAGGTGATTGACCATAACCACGCTGAGCTTCTCTCCCGGCAGAGCCTTGATGCGGTAGCCTTCCAGCCCGGCGGGAATCTTGGTCCGCCACTCCCCGGTCACCATGACCGGGTCCTCCGTCGCCTGCAAAGGTTTGTCGCCAAGGCTGGTGAAGCGGAACGCCAAGTCCGGTTGCACCGTCCCGATCGGTTCAAAGCGCAATTCGACCGAGCGAGCCACCAACTCGCGAGCCTTGCCGATCAGAGCATCCTTCTCCGCCGGAGTCATCCGTTCAAGCACCCAGTTTTGCAAGTAGGCCTCCTTCTCCGGGTCAGCGGCGAAACAGCGCGGGTCCACCTCCACCCGGATCAAACAGGAGCCGTCCGCTTCGAAAAACGCCTGCACCGGAATGTCCGGGACCGCATGGGCCCTCAGATCGACGGCAAAGCAAAACGAGAGCAGGACGAAAGCCGATGAGGCCCAGAGGGTAAAGCGCGGTGCGATCAAGGTGTCAGGGGGTTGGCGTTCGCTTATACGCCATGGCGCTCTCGGGCATCACCCATTTTCGCAGGAAAAACATGCTTGCACCGTGAAACGGCTACGGACTAGACTACGTGCTATGGAGGGGAGCGCGATTCCGCGCCCCTCTCAAACAAACAAAACGACAACTGATCACCCATCCCATGAAAAAAATCCTCGCGATCCTCGCTTCTCTCGCCATCGCCGGTGCCGCTCACGCTGGTTGCGGCAAAACCGTTGAAAACAAGGGCAGCATCAGCAAATACGATGCGGAAGCCAAGAGCATCGTGGTGAAGGACGCCGCTGGCAAGGAAGCCACCCTGACCCTCACCCCGACCTCCGCAGTCACTGACAAGGACGGCAAGCCCGCCAAGATCGAAGACCTCGCCGGCAAGGACGTCGTCGTCGTCAGCGAGCACAACAAGGTCCATACCGTCAAGGCCTCCTGATCGGTCGATCGACTGAACTTTGCAGAAAGCCCGGGGGAACTTTCCCTCCGGGCTTTTTTGTGCGCAAGTTCGTCGCTTTGCCACCGGTGAATTGGGGGACTTGATGCGTCTTTTCCTTCCGATCACACTTTGCTGCCTTTCTTTCGCCTCGGCCGCAGAGATCGACTTCCAGCGCGACATTCAGCCGCTCTTCGCAGAATATTGCCTGGAATGCCATGGTCCCGGCAAAGCCAAGGGCGGCCTGAATCTTTCCTCACGTGATGGCTTCTTCAACGAACTGAAAAGCGGGGCCAGGGCTGTAATTCCCGGCCAGGCAGCGGCCAGCGAACTCATCGTCCGGATCGGGACGACGGATCCGGATGAGGTCATGCCGCCGAAGGATAAGGCCAAACGGCCCACCCCGGCGGAAATAGAACTCCTGCAACAGTGGGTCCAAGCCGGTGCTCCCTGGAACCCGCACTGGGCTTATCGTCCCATCACCCGGCCTCCGCTCCCTCCCGGCCCCGAGGCTCATCCCATTGACCGTTTCGTCCGCGCGCAGCTCGCGCCGGCAAAGATCGTCCCAGCTCCCGAAGCGGATCGGTCCACCCTGATCAAGCGCGTTTTCTACGACTTGGTCGGTCTTCCCCCGACTCCGGAAGAGGTCGATGTCTTCCTCCGAGATCCGTCGCCCGACGCCTATGTGCGGCTCTTGGACCGCGTGCTTGCCTCCCCACATTTTGGAGAACGGTGGGGCCGTCACTGGCTCGATCAAGCTCGCTACGCGGACAGCGATGGCTACGAAAAGGACAGCCCCCGTCCCGACGCTTGGCGCTACCGCGACTGGGTCATTCAGGCCGTTAACCGCGATCTACCCATCGATCAATTCACCGTCGAACAACTGGCAGGAGATCTCCTCCCCGGGGCGACTCCTGAGCAGACGCTGGCCACCGCGTTCCACCGGCAGACCCTGACCAACAAGGAAGGAGGCGTGGACCAGGAACAATACCGCGTGGAAGCGGTTTTCGATCGGACCGAGACGACTGGGGCCGTTTGGTTGGCCCACACCGTCGGTTGCGCCCGTTGCCACGACCACAAGTATGACCAGCTCTCCCAGCGCGAGTACTACGGACTTTTCGCCTTCTTCAACAACGCCGACGAAAGCAACACGCGGGTCGGCTCCTCGGAAGAAGCCCTCGCCCAGTTCGAACGCGAGAACGCGACCCATTTGGCGAAATTGCGCGGCTTGGAAAAGAAACTGGCCACCGCACGGGCCGCGCTCGCCAATCGCTTTCCGGATTGGGAGAGGGAAACCAGCACCCGTCTCGCCGCCGCCGCCAATCGGCAGGCCCAATCGCTTCCGGTCGAGGTCGCCTCCGTTTCCGCTCAAAGCACCACGTCCTTCGCCAAACAATCGGACGGATCCTGGCTCGCCGCCGGGCCGCAGGCTCCGAAAGATGTCTATACCGTGACGGCAAAACTACCGCCGGCCCCCATCAACGGATTGCGCCTGGAGGTCATCCCCGATCCTTCTCTTCCCCTGCAAGGGCCCGGTCGCAGCGAGGGCGGGAACTTCGTCCTTTCCGAATTCGAGGCACGCACCGCAACGGGACGGCCGCCGTTGAAATTTCACTCTCCCAAGGCGGACTACAGCCAAAAAGGATGGACGATCGAAGCCGCCATCGACGGTCAGTCCGCCACCGGTTGGGGGATCTCCGGGCAGATCGGCAAAGCCCACCAAGCCACCTTCCAGTTCGTAATTCCGGTCGACGGAACGGCCCATCCGGAGCTGACGATCTCCCTGGTGCAGGCGTATCCGCAGGGCAAGCACGCGATCGGCCGCTTCCGGATTCTTGCACTCGTGGGTGAAACTGCGGAAAGCATCGTGCCAGCAGAGGTGAAGCGACTCGTCTCGATCGGATCGGACAAGTGGACCAACGACGGCCGGGAAACGATCACCGATTGGCTGGTGAACTTCGATCCCACCGCCCCCGCACTCTTGGCGGAACTGACCACGCTCGAAGCCAGTGGCCCGAAGCCGCCGCTTATGGAAGTGCGCGTCCTCTCCGAACGTGCGCAAATCCGGCCAACCCGCCTCTTGCACCGCGGCGAATTCCTTTCCCCCGCGGAACCGGTGGAGGCCGGCACCCCGTCGCTGCTCCCGCCCGTCCAGGCTCGAAACGGAGGGAGGCCAGACCGCCTCGATCTGGCCCGATGGCTCGTTGCCCCGGAAAATCCCCTAACCGCGCGAGTCACCGCCAACCAAATCTGGATGCACTTGTTCGGAGAAGGAATCGTGCGCACCCCGGCCGATTTCGGGGTCCGCGGAGACCGACCGTCTCACCCGGAACTCCTCGATTGGCTGGCCAGTGAATTGGTCGAATCAGGTTGGAGCCGGAAAAAGCTCATTCGCTTGATCGCGAGTTCGCAAACTTACCGGCAACGTTCGGACTCCCGCCCGGAGCTCAACGAAGTCGATCCACGCAATCTCCTCCTCGCCCGCCAAAACCGGGTGAGAGCCGAAGGGGAAATCGTTCGCGACCTCCACCTTGCGGCAGGTGGACTCCTCTCCGCCAAGATCGGCGGCCCGAGCGTGTTTCCGCCGATGCCGCCGGAGATCGCCGCGGTGAGTTACGCGAACAACTTCAAGTGGAAGGAAAGCTCGGGCGAGGATCGCTACCGCCGCGGGATGTACACCTTCTTCAAGCGGACTGCTCCCTATCCGGATCTGATGACCTTCGATTGCCCGGATGCCAACGTGGCCAGCATCCGGCGCAACGTTTCCAACACGCCGCTCCAAGCGCTCACCACGTTGAATTCGCAAACCTTTGCCGAGGCATCGACCGCCCTGGCGAAACGGATCCAATCCACTCCGCATTCCGGAGACGCCGCCCGGCTCGTCCAGGCCTTCCGGCTCAGTCTGATCCGCGCACCTCGGCCGGAGGAAACCCGTGTCCTGCTCGGATTGCTCACGGAGGCCCGGGCCTACTACGCCACGCACGAGGCGGAAGCCGCCAAGCTGGGGGGCGACGCCGAAACCTCCGCCTGGACCGCCACCACGCGCATCCTCCTCAATACCGACGAGTTCATTACCCGCGAATGAATCCCCTCGAACACGCCGCCTTTCTCGCCCGCCGCGAGTTTTTCACCACGACCGCGAACGGTCTCGGAATGCTCGCCCTCGGCTCCCTGCTTTCCGAGGACAATCTCTTCGCCGCCACCGCAGAAGCCGCCGATCCGCTGCACCCGCGCAAGCCGCATTTCGGAGGCAAAGCGGAGAATTGCATCTTCATCTTCATGGAGGGGGCGCCGAGCCAGATCGATCTCTACGATCCCAAGCCGAAACTCAACGAACTCAACGGCCAGCCACTGCCGGAGTCCCTCACCAAGAACGTTCGCTTCGCTTTCATCAAGAAGGAGTCCGCCGTTCTCATGGGCTCGCCCCGGCAGTTCGCCCGGCACGGGCAGTCCGGGATGGAGTTCAGCGACCTCCTCCCCCACCTCGCCTCTTGTGCCGACGACCTCGTTCAGGTGCGCTCGATGCACACTGACCAGTTCAATCACCACCCGGCCCAACTCGTCCTCGCCTGCGGCCGTTCCACCTTCGGCCTCCCCACGATGGGTTCCTGGCTCACCTATGGGCTGGGTAGCGAATCGCGCAATCTACCGGGCTACGTCGTCCTCAGCGCCGGCCGGGGCGGGAGCGCGGGAGCCTCGATGTGGCAATCCGGCTTTCTCCCGAGCGTTTACGCCGGAGTTCCTTTCCGCAACGAAGGCGATCCCGTTCTCAATCTGCGCAATCCTGCGGGTTTACCGGTGGAACTGCAACGCAAAGGCCTCGACGCCCTGGCCCGACTCAATCAGGAACGTTTCGCTCAAGCCCAAGATCCGGAGATCGCCTCACGCATCGCCGCCTACGAGCTCGCCTTCCGGATGCAATCGACCGCCCCGGAACTGATCGATCTCTCCGATGAATCCCCCGCCACCCTGGCGGCTTATGGGGTGGACCGCGAGGATTCCAAGATCAAAGCCGATCGCGCTGGCGGTCCAGGCCAATACCGGAACTACGCACGAAACTGCCTCCTCGCACGGCGCCTCGTCGAACGCGGAGTACGCTTCGTGAACGTGATCCACGCATCATGGGATCACCATTCCAACCTGGACAACGAGCTGGCCTTCAATGCCGGCATGGCGGACCAGCCGATCGCGGCCCTCATCAAGGATCTCAAGGAACGCGGCTTGCTGGAAAAAACGCTCGTGGTGGTGGCCGGCGAATTCGGCCGGACGCCACTGGGAGAGAATCGCGGCGGCAGCAAAACCGTGACCGGCCGTGACCACCATCCCTCCGCCTTCACCATTCTCATGGCGGGCGGCGGGCTCAAAGGCGGGCTGACCTACGGGGAAACCGATGAGATTGGCTGGAGCATTGCCCGTGACCCGGTCCACATCAACGACTTCCACGCCACCATGCTCCACCTCTTCGGCCTCGATCACCTCCGGCTCACTCACCGCTTCCAAGGCCGCGACTTCCGCCTCACGGACGTCGCGGGCAAAGTGGTGGACGCGTGGCTGGCGTGAGCTCGAACGCTCGATTAAGGCCACTGATTCTATTTTGTAGCACTGGTTTGTCGCAGACGCAGGATTTGTAGCGCAACTCCGATCACAAAGAGTAGGAACACTACTCCGGTTGCAGCTTGGATCTCGGGACCTTCACGTTCGGTAACAAGGGGCGCTCCAATCGGCAGACGGGTCGAGGTTTCAACGATGGCAGGAATCCAGTGAAACAAAAACGTGGCCGAGTAGCTGATCGTTTCCACGTAACGCGAAGCACCGCCAAAGAAGTTGGTTCTCCCCGCGACGGTTGCGACGATGAGGACCAGCAGAGTAATGACACCCAAGGCATGCGGAGCGCCGAACCCGCCGTGCTGCATAATCGGGAAGCCGGTTAGGCAGGTCAGGACCGTGGTCCAGATATAAAGTTTCCCGACGAGATTGCCTGGGGAAATCTCCTTATCGCGAATGAGGGCAATCATACCGGAGGCCAAAGCCACCAGACTGATCGCCGTGTGAATGATTCCGAGTTGGGTTAGGACAGGCATGGGATTCTCCATATTAGGCTGGGGTGTTGCTGATGAAGGAGGTGATCAGATCCGCACTGAGTTCAGGATACTGATGATGCGGACCATGCCCGCACTCGGGCCAGGTGGCGACAAACAGCGTGGGCCACAAATCGTTTACCGCATACCAGTTCTCGACCGGGAAAATGATGTCGTGGTCGCCGGAGAGGGCGAGCACGGGGATGTCGGTGTTCTTGTAGAACTCGGAATAAAAGCCATCAGGATCGGGGAAGGGAGTGGTCGGATCACTCGACTCCATGACCGAGATATTGAACACTTCTGCCGCCGTTGGGAAATCCTTCACCTCTGAGCGAGCGGCGATCCGCGCGATGGACGCATCCGCCAGTTTGCGACTGCGCGCCGAGTTCGGCTCGAAGAAGAGGACGTATTCGTCTTCAGCGCCGTAGCTTGGCTTCATCGCGGTCGGGAAGAAGATTTCCTCAAAGTTCTTCACCATTATCCCCGGCGGCATGGTTCCGATCGCCAGGACGTGGCTCACTTTCTCAGGATAATGGGCCGCGAACACCAGCGCGCTGAATCCGCCGAGCGACCAGCCGCCGATGATGACCTTCTCGAACCCCAGTGCGTTCACGAGGTCGTAGACATCTTTTGCCATGTCTTTCTTGCCGTAGCTGGCCTTGCCCGTTGAATAGCCGAGACCCGAATAGTCGAATACGGTGACGGTGAAATTTTCGGCAAGCTTGTCGAGAAAGAGCGGATCCCACATGTCCATCGTGCCGCGAAGCCGGATGCAGAGAATCATGTTCGGGCCTGCGCCGAAGGTGCGGTAAGCGATGGTCCGGCCATCGACTTCCACTGTCAGATTCGGCGCGGTCAGCGCGGTCCGCGCGGTGATTCCAACGGGCCCGAGGTTCTCGGCCAAGTTGAACTCGAAATCCCCTTCCTGTTGGAGCCCCCGCCCGAGCAACTCGCCGATGCGGGCCTGCGACGCAGGTAGCGCCGCGACGCGGAAGAAGGTTTCCTGGCTGGCCACAAAGTCATCGGGCTTCGGCAAACCGAGACGGTCGTTGATCGTTTGCTTCGCGGCAGCAATCGCCTCGCGCTCAAAACTGGCGACTCGCATTGTGAAACGATCAACGAAATCGTCCAGTTCCGCATCGGGAATTGAACGGTTGATCCATCCGTAGCCTGCCGCCGTATCCGCGTCGAAATCGTCGGCCCCGACAATCGCCTCAAGCGAGCGCGCCCTCCCGATCAGCGCTGGCAGCCGCTCCAGGCCGCCGCCGCCGGGGATCAGCCCGCACCCGACTTCGATCTGCGCCAGTACCCCGCGCTCCCGGCTGGCAAACCGCACATCGAGCGCAAGCAGGAACTCGCTACCGACGCCGCGAGCCCGTCCGCGGAGCACGCCCACGGTGAGGAAGGGCGCGCGTTGCAGACGAAGCGCCACGTCGGGCCACGGTGACAACCCGGTCGGCCCGGGCTTGAGGCTCAACTCGCCGACGCGGGCGAGGTCGATGTGGGCCATGAAGTAGTCGGGCACTGCGCTGTCGAAAACCACGACTTTGACCTTCTGATCGTGCTCAAGCGTGTCGATGATCGCCTGCAATTCGTCGCTGACCTCCGGGTCGAAGAGGTTGAGCGGGGGATTGTCGAGCGTCACACGCCAGAAGGCGGCGGAGTGCTTCGTGATGCGGAATTTCGTCATCGGATCAATGAATTCCTCCGGTGATGTGAAGCGTTTCGCCGGTCATCCAGGACGAGTCGTCGGAGACCAGATAAACAACGCCGGGAGCGATGTCTTCGGGACGGCCGATTCGTCCGAGTGGTGTGGTTGAGGCCACCGCGTCGCCATGTCCGGCGATGGTGCTGGACCGAAATCCTTCGGTTTCGACCAGGCCGGGATTGATCGAGTTCACGCGGATTTTCCTTGGAGCCAGTTCTTTGGCCAGCGTCCGGGTGATTCCGTCCACCGCCGACTTGGTGGCGTTGTATACGGCTGAGCCAGCCGGCGAAAGCGTGCTCACGACCGAACTGGTGTTGACGATGGCGCCACCTTCCGAGCCGAAGTGTTTGACCGCTTCCTGTGTGGTTAGCAATAGGCCAAGCACATTCAGATTGAACTGGCGGTGGAAGTGCTCGGGGGTGATCTCGGCGAGTGACAAGAACTCGTAGATCCCCGCATTGTTGACGAGGATGTCGAGTTTGCCGAATGCTGCGATGGCTTCTTCAAAAAGGCGGACGATGTCGGCCTTTTCGGAAACATTGGCCTGCACGGCGATGGCTTTTCCGCCGCCTCCGGTGATTTCCGATACCACGCGGTCGGCTCCCTCGCGGCTAGATGAGAAATTGACCACCACGGCAGCGCCTTCCGCAGCGAGGTGTTTGGCGATAGCTGCGCCGATGCCTTTCGAGGCTCCGGTAACGACAGCGGTTTTTCCTGATAGTTTCATAGCTGAGTTTGATTAGAATTGGGCGGCGACTTCGCTAGCGGCGCGTTTGGCGGCAGCGGAGGTCGCGTCCTTTGTGGCCGAGAGGGTTGGCTCCACGAAGATCTCACGGATGTTGGTGAAGCCGATGAAGCCGAAGATTTGCCTGATGTAGGCGCTTTGTTGGTCGTAGCCTTCCGCTCCTGTGCCCGGAGCATAAGCGCCACCACGGGCGTAGATCACGACGAGCGGTTTGCCGGTGACGAGACCTTTGTAGCCTTCCTCGGGAGTGAAGCTGAAGGTCAGTCCGGGTTGAACGAGGATGTCTAGGTAGTGCTTCAGTTTGTAGGGAATGCTGAAGTTCCACATCGGCAGGGAGAGCACGATCTTGTCGGCGGACTTGAAGTGATCGGCGATCTTCACCACCGCGTCCCACGCGGCGACTTGCTCTGGTGTTTGCGACTGGCCGTGGAGCACGGCGTACTTCGCGTGAATCATCTCTCCGTTGAATTCGGGAAGGTCGGCTTGCCAGAGATCGAGGGTTTCCACGCTATCGCCGCTCTTGGCAGCTTGATAGGTCTGGATGAACTGTTCAGCGACCTCGATGGATGCGGAACGATCCCCGCGCGGGGAGGATTGTATGTGGAGTAGTTTTGGCATGATGTTTCAGGATTCGAGGAACTCGAGCAGATCTTCGTTGAGCTGGTCCTTGCTGGTGTCTCCAAGACTGTGGGAACCACCGGGATAGATTTTCAGGATGGATCCGGGAATGAGTTTGGAAGAAAGCATGGCGGAAGAGCCGATTGGGACGATCTGGTCGTCATCGCCGTGGAGGATCAACGTTGGCACATCGAATTTCTTGAGATCCTCGGTAAAATCCGTTTCCGAAAATGCCTTGATGCAGTCGTAGGCGTTCTTGTGGCCGGACATCATGCCTTGGTTCCACCAGGACTGGATGGTTCCTTGCGAAACATCTGCGCCAGGGCGGTTGAATCCGAAAAATGGTCCGCTCGCGACGTCGAGATAGAACTGGGCACGGTTCGCGATGGATGCGGCCCGGAAGCCCTCAAAAACCTCCATCGGCAGACCGCCGGGATTGGACTCTGTTTTGAGCATGAGTGGCGTCACCGATCCCATGAGAACGGCTTTGGCCACGCGCGCCGCCCCATGACGCCCGATATAACGCGCCACCTCTCCGCCGCCGGTCGAGTGGCCGATCATGGTGACATGTTCTAGACTTAGCGTTTCGAACACTTCGGCTAGATCGTCCGCGTAGGTGTCCATGTCGTTGCCACTCCACGGTTGGCTGGAGCGTCCGAACCCTCGGCGGTCATGAGCGACGCAACGGTAGCCGTGGGAGGCGAGAAACAACATCTGCGATTCCCAAGCATCTGCCGTGAGCGGCCAGCCGTGACTAAAACTAACGACAGGCCCAGACCCCCAATCCTTGTAGAATATGGTGCTACCGTCTTTGGTGGTGATCCTGCTCATGATGATTTGATTGGTTGAAACCCAACACAATCACCATGGGGGAACTCCGGTGGTTTCGCTATCCAACGTACGACTGGACTTTCACTCCTCCTTTCGGAGGAGGACTCAAAGGCTTACCAGGCCGCGCCGAATGGCTTCTGCGATCGCTTCAGTGCGGCTGAGAACGTTGAGCTTGTCGAAAATGTTGCGAAGGTGCGATTTCACGGTGGTCTCCGCGATGTAGAGACTCACTCCGATTTCCTTGTTGCTCTTTCCCTGTACGAGCAACGAAAGAACCTTCTGCTCGCGGTCTGTCAGATCGGCTTGGGTGAGCCCAATGGCGAGTTTCGCGAGGACCGCAGCGGGGATGCACGTCTCGCCGGAGTGAACGCGACGGATGCAGGCTAATAGGTCCTCACGGAGGGTGTCTTTCAGCAAATAGGCTTTCGCACCCGCCTTGATTGCTAGCGAAATATCATTGTCCGTATCAAAGGTAGTCAGAACGATGATCCTAGCGGAGCGATCCTTCCCACGGATGGCCTGGATCGCCCCCACGCCGTCAAGCAATGGCATCCGGAGATCCAGCAGAGTCACGTCAGGGCGGTGCTCAGCCCACTCGGCGACGGCATCCACCCCATTCGCGGCCTCAGCGACAACAGTCATATCCCCTTGGCGTCCGATCATGGCGGCAAGGCCCTCACGCACAACACTGTGATCATCGCCGATGAGGATGCGGATTTTGCCTTCGGGGCGTGGGCTGGCGGTTGCATTCATGAAAGGTCGTTATTTCTCGATCAAGTCGATCTTCACGACGGTTCCTTGCCCCGGCGCACTTCGAAGATGCAGATGCCCCGCCATGTCTTCGACACGCTCGCGGATGCCCGTGAGACCAAACCCTTCATAGTTTCCAGCGAGATCGAATCCCCTACCATCATCCCGCAGTTCCAAGGTGAATCCGCCGGGAACGAATGACAGCGATGCATAGAAGGTAGTGGCGCTCGCGTGACGGAGCGCATTGGTGAGCACTTCCTGACCAATGCGCAGTAGATTCTCTTCACATTCCGGAGGCAGTTCGAAGCCGTTGCCGTGCACGGTGAAGGCCAACTGAAGCGGCGTACCAGATGTCATTTTCAGGAATAGGTCCTCAAGGGCGAGGGGCAGGGATTTTTCCTCCAGTGCTCTCGGGCGCAGCGCATGCAGGGACCTTCGGGCCTCTCCCAGACTCTCGCGGGCCAGTTCGCTTGCTCTGGCGACATGCCCATCAGATTCCAATTGCATTCCCCGGGTGTTCGCATCCGCCGCGGCATCGAGCTGGACGATGATCCCGGCAAAGCCCTGGGCCAGGGAATCGTGAATGTCTCGGGCCATCCGGTTGCGCTCCGCAATGATGGCGGATTGGCGGCTTTGGGCAGATAACCGGGTGAGCTGCATCGCCAGCATCGCCTGATTGGCCATCGCGAGGGTCAAAGCGATTTCATCCTGCCGGAACTGACGGCGTTCGTTGAAGTGCAGCGTCAAAAAGCCGGTGACTTCGTCCGCGACCGACATCGGAACATTGAGAGTCGCGACAACGCCTAGTTTGGCGATATTCTCAATCATTCGTGGGACCTTCGGGCTGTCTACGACCGCAGCCCTCCAGTCATACCATGGACCATCCGACTGAAGCGCCACTTCCGCCCACGGCGCCTCGGTGAGAATCTTGCCATAGACACAGTGTTTTCCTGAACGGAAGAAGTCGGTCCAAACAGGGTGATCACGAGGTTCTTGACTTGGGCCATGTTGAAAATGGTCAGCAGTCCGAACAGGCACATGCAGGACTCCGCCTTCATAGTATGCCGCCAATTCCACGCAACCGATGTTCGGATTTAATTCCCAAACATTGGCGAGGCAGGCCCCAATTTGATCGCATGCGATCTGTAGAATGTGTTCAAGAAATTTCCCGGGCTCCGACTCCTCGGAGAGCAACGCCAGAGAACCGGCCAAGGCTTCGAGTTGACCGCGCGCGAGGTGCTCGGAAGCCAGCAGTGCCGATGCTGCTCGATCACGTTCGATGGCAATACTGGTGATGGCGGTGAGCTGCTCTGTCAGATGAAGCTGAGAGGGAGTGGGCTCGCTCGGGGTTCTCGAATAGGTCGCGAAAACCGCGATGACCCTACCATCCTGTGAGAAAACTGGAGTAGACCAGCACGATTTTAATCCATGGCTGAGAGGCAGTTCGGGCCGATCCTTCCAGGCCGGATCGGCTGCGATGTCTGGGACAATCACCTGATCGCCCTGCTTTGCCGCCCGGGCACACGCACCGCTGCTGAACTCGAACTCCCTGCCGTCCATTTCACGGTTGTAGCTTTCGGGGAGCTCGGGCGCTGCGCCATGCCGAAAACAGTGTCGCGCCCAGTCCAGCAGCAGGATCGAGCACAACGTTCCGGGCGAAAGCTCCCCGACCAGACGGCAAACTGCTTCAAGCGTGGCAGTCAAAGACTGCCCCTTGGCGACCATTTCGAGAATCTGCTTCTCGCCCGCGATCAGCACCTCCGCCCGTTTGCGGTCTTCGATCTCGATATTGGTCCCATACCACTTGACCACATTTCCGACTTCGTCATGCAACGGAATGGCGCGGAACAAATACCAGAGGTAAACGCCATCAAAGCGCCGCAACCGAGCCTCGGTTTCGCCTGGCTTGCCGGAGGCCAACAACGCGACCCAATACTTCATCAGCCCTGGAAGATCGTCCGGATGAATCGCAGATTCCCACCCCCAGCCGACCGCATATTCCAAGTTAAGACCTGTGTATTCAACCCAGCGTTTGTTCAGGTATTCGACATGGCCATCTGGAAGCGTCATCCAGACGAGGGCGGGAATGGCATCAATGGCAAGGCGGAAATCGACTCCCGCGGACACAGCCGCTGGGACTGGCATGGCATTGGTAGCTCCGGAGTTCATGATGGTGCTCCCTGCGGTGCCAAGCGCTGGATGTAGGCTGCACCCAGGCGAAGTTGGCATTGCCCTTGGGAGGGACGGGGCGAATCTCGAATGCTGAATTTCGAATGTCGAATGAATCAGTCATTGTTCCCTCTCGCTGTTTTGCGTGACGCCACGGTGATTGCCACGAGTTGGTTCGCGTCTTCAGTTCTTCACTCAGGGCATTTTAGTTCCACGCTCGCACTTCGGCATTCGACATTTGCCAGTCCGCGGCGAGCCAGTCCTTGGCTTCGAAGCCGAGGTTGGCGGTTGAGCGTGGGGGCACGGGCAAGATGGAAGCGCCTTAAGATCCGTCCGACCTGCCGGGATGCCAGTGAAATCTACCAGGGTTAGGGTATCGAGGTATTTCCTCGCCGGTTGGACTGTTGCGCCCCCTTGGTCCGCAGGGTTCGAGGGTGCCACGACGTCGGGTCGAGAATCTGACTTTGCCCGGTGGGAAGGTTGATCCTGCCGACGACGTTGGGGTGCAGGAGGGTTTGAGGGTGCCACGGCGGCGGGTTGAGGACAACCCGCCCTACCGGCATTCTCTCGGCCCTCGATGTGGATTGCGTCTTGGCATTCGTGCTCACCGGCAAATTCCAAGGCTCCGCCCGCTTGGACGTTCCGGGAGGGCTAGCTGCTCTCCCGCAGAGGTGAGATTGAGACTCAGTCTCATATAGTTCTTGCAAATCCTTGGGTTACGGCTCTGTTGCCTTTCATGAATTACTCCAATCTCGACGCTCGCCTCAGTCAGGGCCCTCGTTTGAGCCTGGCCTTGGTGGAGCGGATGGAACGGCTGCGTGAGGTCAGCCGAAAAGCTCGCACGTTGCAGGAGAAGATGGCGCTGGCGGCTCAGATCGGTGCGTCGCTCGGCAAAACCTCCGGCCCCTCGCGCGGATGAACGACTGCCTCCAGTTCGGCACTTGTCCGCACCGTTGCCTCTTCCGCAATCACTGCGTCGAGGCCCATCTGCTTGGGTTGCCGGGGAATTCTGAAAGCTTCGATGCCTGCATTCCGGGCGATCTCACGCTGATCGTGACCTTCGGGGAAGTGCGCGCCTGTGTCGGCAGTTGCGACCGGCGCCTCCAGGAAGGTGATCAAATCGATGTGCCCCGCTCCTGCCCGTTTCGCCTCCAGGCCGAGGAAGCGGCGGATGTGATTTTGGTGGTCAGCTAATCCAAAGAACCCAAATGGTTGAGGCGCACGCGGAGACGCAAGCCGGGAGGAACCTGTGGTGGCCGCTTCTCCTCGAAACCAGGGATGAGAACCACGGATTCACGCGGATGAACGCGGATGATGAGTGAATTGCAGAGGCCGGAAAATCAAGCCAAGCCTACACAAGTGGACGTCCGTCCTGGATGTGGTAACGCCACTCCTGAACCATGGGATCGTCCAACAGCCCATACAACTGTAAGATCAGATCAAACATCTGAGCATGATAGTTCTCCATTCCCCGGAGATCGACATAGACCCGGTCCCAGAGCACCCGTGGCAAGGAGGTGCGTTCCTCTCCCGCAAGCAGAACCGGGATGACTGAATCCTTCATCCGGTCGTTCCGGATCCGGTCCACGATGCGCCCCAATTCGCGGGCCACCGTGCTGTCCGATCCCGGGAGAGACTTCTGGTAAAAGAGAGGGATGCCGATCACGAGCACGCGCTCCACACTCAGGATCAAATCCATAAACTCGATCAGGCTAGTTCCCGGGCCATTGTCGGTCCGGTCCAGGATGACGCGAATCCCGGCCTGCCGGAGAAAGGGCGCGAATTCGCGTATGACCCAACGTTCGGAGCAGGGATCGCCATGGGCATGACAGATAAAGACCACCGGGGCGTGGGCCCCGCGCCTAGAGCGCCGCTCGAGGAGGAGCGAAACTGCTTGGCAGAAAATGTCCTCGCGATCCCGAAACCTCCGATAAGTCGACTCTTCCCCCCAATCGAGACTGAGCGGCAAATCGTCATCAGAGTGCGAGAGGAAGAATTCGTGTTTCATTATCTCGATATAATATCGGGATATTTATGGAGGCAAGAGAATAGTCTTGCAATTTTATCACTTTTTGATATCCTATCTCGATATTTTCCAAAAACCGAGAATCCATCTCGATTCTTCCTCTTCCATGGACTACCTCAGACTCGGCCCGGCGCTCCGGGAGGCCCGTAAAGCTCGCAGCCTGACCCAGATCCAGCTGAAAGAGCAGCTCGGGTGCTCGCAATCGCAGATCAGCGAGCTCGAGCAAGGCATTCACAACGCCGTTTCCCGCGATCTCTTGAATCGAATCGCGGAGACCCTGGGCGTCGATCTGAGCGAGTTCGAGCGCCAGGAGATCTCGACCGCGCCCGAAGCGAGCAAATACGGCTATTGCGCCAACCAGGCTTGCCCCGCCGCTCGCCCATTCGTCGTCAGCGGGATTCCGCGGATGAAGCCACACTTCGTCACGTTGGCCAGCGGTGCGAAGAATTGTGAGTTCTGCGGAGACGTGCTCGCCTGCCAGTGCCAGCAAGGAGATTGCGGTTTTCCCGTCAACCCCGGTTTCTTCTGCCGGCGTTGCGGCAAACCTTTTATCGATTTGCCGAACAGCGTCACCAACAAGGAAACCGCCGAAGCGAAAGCCCGCCAGGTGGACGAGTTCCTGCGTCAGTTCGAAGCCTGAGATCCGACCGGTCTGAACCGGCGGCATCTTCGCGGCCTTCTGGGTGCGGCCCGCGTTGTCGGGCAGTCGATTGTGTTCACAGAGCCGGGCGCCTCAAGTTCAAGCTTTTCCTATCAAAGGAAACTTTTTCCGGCAAATGGCGAGGTGGGGCGCGAGGTATCCATTAGAGCGATGCCTATTTCGACTCCAGCTCCCGATCACTCTGCCTTTCTCCGTCTTTACGCGGAGCATGAAGGGGCGCTCCAGAGCTTCGTGCGCTCGCTCCTCGGCTCACGTGAGGAAGCGGCGGAAGTAATGCAGGAGGTGCTGGTGGTCCTCTGGCAGAAGTTTGACAAGGTGGAGGAGTTCCGGCCCTGGGCCTTCGGGGTGGCGCGCAACATGGTGCTCCGTCATTTGCGGGCCCAGAAGCAAGATCGGCATATCTTTGATGAAGATCTCGTGAATCAGCTCGCCGAGGACGCCGTGACGATGGTGGAGCGCCATATTGGGCAGCGCGAGGCGCTAGACGGCTGCTTGGGCAAAATGCCCGAAACTCAACGTCAGCTTGTCCTCACCGCTTACACCAAGGGCACACGCATTGATGAGCTAGCGATACGTCGCGGCCAGACGCCAATGGCACTTTACAAACTGCTGCACCGCATCCGGCAGACTCTGTTGGAATGCGTGGAGCGGACCATTTCCAAGGAGGAACTCGCATGAGTCCGGAACACCTCGACCTCATTCAACGCCGCCTCTCTGGAACACTCAGCGAAGACGAGTCGTCCGCGCTCCAAGCGGCCCTCAAGCAGAATGAAGAGTTGCGTCGTCTCTTCTTGGATTACTCGAATCTGGATGTCGCTCTGGCGGCGAAAGCGGCGAGTGCGGAGGCCACCCGCGATCTGATCGTCTCCCCACCCGCCGCCCCGCCCCCGCGCTGGCTCTCGGTCCGGCCGCTCTCAGCTGCCGCCGCTGGTATCGTTTTGGGGCTTTTCAGCGCTTCGCTGGTGTTCGGATATGGCTCTCAACTTCGGATAAAGATCCAGATTCTACTGACTGAGGGCTTTGAAGATGTGACGATGCCGCTCGAACGCGGGGTGCCGCGCCGGGCGGATGTTTGGTCGGGTGACCTCAAAACGGCGACCAGTGGCGCGGTGAAGGCTGCCCAGGGGAAGCGTATGGTGGAGCTGCCACCCATTGAAAAGAAGAAATACAGCTACGCCTTCCGCACGATCGACCTGACCAAGCTGGTCCCGATGAGCGGGACGGAAACACGGCAGATGGAGATCACGGCCAAGTTTCACGCGGCTTCGGTCGGCACGAGAGATCGCTATCAGATCCGACTCGCGGCCTTTGGAGGAGATGCCGAAGAGGCTCGTGAGATCTGGGTGAGGGACGTCGTCGACGAGCAATCGCTACTCCATGTCGTGAAGACGGTCAAAATGGAACCCGATCAGCAGGGCTGGGTCACCGTTCGATCCCTGATTGATGTGCCGTCACAAGCGAGGGTGCTGCTCATTTCTTTGGCGGCTGGGCTACCTGGTTCTCCCAAGCAGCCCAGACCCGATGTCACCCACTACCTCGATGAAGTTCAGGTGCGCCTCATCACGCAAGATGCCCTGCCATGAACACCTCGACCCCAGCTAAAGCCGATTCCGTCCCTGAATCTCCCCTGTCATCCGTAGCCCCCGAGCCGCCCTTCGATCGCTCCATTTTCACCTTCACTCAGACGCCAGACGCTATGCCTACGCCCTCCATTCAAGCTGCCAGTCCGGCACACGCCGCACCATTCGGCCACGAGACACTCCGGACTTGGAGATCCTTGAAGCTCTTGAGAACGATTCTCCTATCCGGAATGCTATTCTTCGGCCATTTGGCCCATTCCCAGATCCCCCCAGGCCCCGGATTCCCGAACGTAACCAGAGATGCCTTCGGTGGAATTTCAGAAACGAAGACCGACGCAACCGACAATCGCGCCAGAACGGTTGGACTAGACTTCATCAATGGCTATCTGACCATGGACTCACGTGAAGTGAGCACCAACGGCTCGCCCGAGTCGATGCAGGTTTGGGACATTTCCACCCCAGAAGCACCGGTTGAAATCAAGAACGCTCGGACTGCGGTGCAGTCTTCGATGCATACGGCCACGGTGCTGCTTCCCCATCACCGGATCACGGGCCGGGGAAGCAACTCGATGAACGTTCAAAACCCGTTGTCCCTGAGAAAAGAAGCGCCCCCAGGGTTCTCCCCGATTGATAACGGCACCCGGGGTTTGAGCCTGCTTCCCTACCAATACACAGGAGGAAACACCGTTGAAATCTCAGATGCCAGAACTGGAAACAAGCTCTCCACGATCAGGCATGGCTTTGAGGGCGCTGCCACCCCGTTTGGGAACCTCCTCATCATCGCCGGGATCCGTGATCAAGCGAGAGGGTTCGCAACCTACGACATCAGTGATCCGGCCAATCCTGTTCTTCTTGATCTCATCGGGCCGAATGATCCCGTCTGGGAGGATCGCAATCCCTCCTATGAATACTTTTTCTGGAAGCACTACTTGGTTTTGCCAAATGTCCAAGGCGTTCAGGATTGCGCCTTTGTGGATTTCTCAAATCCGCGCGATCTGCGCCATGTGCTCCACATGCAAAGCACGGGATCCTACTCAGAACTGCCGGGGCGCCCTCGTTACGCTCAATTCCAGGATAACAAAATGTTCCTGGGCTCCGGCATTTACGACATGACTCCTTTGGACAGCGGCCTGCCTCCGACCCTTCTCAGAGTAGACGACCACAATGGTGAATACATGCTTCCGTTGGGAAATCTCTTCGTCAGCGCGGAGAATAGCGATCAGGGATCGATTACCGGTCTAGCCGGAAGCCCTTACCGGATGAAGATACTCACCCACCAACTCGAACCGGACACCAGCCGCCCGACCGTTGTCTATCACAATCCTTCCCCTGGAGCGGTCAATCAGCATGTGAAATCACGCATCGCGGTCATGATTCACGAGACCCTGGACTATGCGACCATCACCAGCTCTACATTTCGCGTCTTTCCTTTGAGTGGAGGTCCGGATGTGACCGGAACCTTGAACTGGCATGACAAAGACATTCTCACGTTTACGCCCCATACGGATCTTGCTCCCGGCACGACCTATCGCGTCTTAGTGGTCGACAGGGGCATCAAGGATGTCTCTGGCAACGGGATCATGGAGAAATCATTCGACTTCACGACTGCAGGTGGCTCGGCACCAGCTGTCGTACTGGCCGATCCTATTTGCGAGCCGTATCCCGTAGCAGTCGGCGGAACCGCTACCTTGTCTGTGGGGGCCACCGGCGGAGTGGGCCAGTTGCAATACAGCTGGAGTTTTGGCGATGGCAGCCAGCCGACTGCTTATAGCGCTTCCGCAGCGACGATCAATCATCTTTACGCGAGCCGGGGTCACTATACGGTGCAGGTGAATGTGCGCGACAGCGGCAGCCCAATCCAGACCGCGTCCAAGTCGTTGGTGGTGACGGTCGCCCCGACCGCGACCGCTCCCCCTTCGACGAAAGGGAGCCAGATCGTCCTCAATGGAGCGGCTCGACGGATCTGGTGTGTGAACTCGGACAACAACACCGTGTCCGCGATCGATGCCGACACCCTCGTAAAAGTGGCCGAGTTCACGGTCGGCCGAGATCCGCGCAGCATCGCCCTGGATGGGAGCGGGAATCTTTGGGTGACCTGCCTGGATGACGACCGGCTCGAGGTGCGGAGCACAACTGGCGCGCTGGTAAAATCCTTGAACTTTGCCCACGGGGCCCGGCCTCACGACGTGGTCTTCAACTCCAGCAAAAGCTATGCATACGTCACCCTAATGGGCAGCGGCAAGGTTGTCCGGATCAATCCAACGCTGGCCCCATTGCAGATCGATGTCGAGTTGGACTCCGGTCCAAGCGCGACCGCCATCGCGATCGATTCGAGTCGCGACAGGCTTATGGTGAACCGTTTCATCTCTCCCGATAGCAGCGGGGAAGTGCGGCAGTTTAGCCAAGCAGGCGGAAGCATCGCCTCTGGCCAAATGATCAATCTGGCCCTGGATACCACGTCGGCCGAGACCGGACAGTCAGGACGTGGCTTGCCTAACTACCTCGCGGATGTGGCTATCGATCCATTCCATGAATTTGCCTATGTTGCGGCCAAGCAGGACAACATTCTCCGCGGTGGCTTTCGAAACGGTGAGGCATTGTCCCATGATTCCACCGTGCGTGCCATCGTCTCCAAGATCAGCCTCGCGACCAATTCGCAAGTCGCTCGTTTTGATATCGATAATTCCTCGCAACCCTCAGCATTGGCCTTTTCCACTCATGGCGATTACCTTTTCATCGCCCTGCAGGGCAATAATCACCTGCGAGTCATGGATACGTTCACCGGCGGTTTGGTGGCAACACTGGACACAGGCAAGGCTCCTCAAGGCCTCTGCTTTGACCCGTCGACTAGCCGACTCTTTGTGAGTAACATGATTGATCGAACGGTTTCGGTATTCAACCTCGCCGCAGGTCTGCGCTCTGGGGCGTTCCCCCAAGCGGCTCACGCAACCGTCCGTACCGTCGCCAATGAAATCATGCCGGTCCAAGTGCTGGCGGGGAAGCGGATTTTCTACGATGCCTCTGATCCACGGATGGGGAGTGAAGGCTACTTGAATTGTGCGGTATGCCACCAAGATGGCGACCATGACGGCAGAGTTTGGGATTTCACCAATCGTGGCGAGGGCCTGCGCAACACAACCAATTTGCGGGGCAGATCTGGCAGCGGCCATGGAAACGTCCACTGGAGCGCCAATTTCGATGAGATCCAGGACTTCGAACTAGATATCGTCAATGCGTTCGGTGGAACGGGCTTTCTCATGCAGCAAGGCGGAGCAAATCCGCCGTTGGGAATCCCCAATGGGGGCCGCAGCGCCGATCTGGACGCCCTCGCTGCCTATGTGACTTCCTTAGGTGCGGAGAGCATCGAGAAGAGCCCCTACCGAAGAGCAGACGGGAGACTCACAGTGGCGGCGGCGAAAGGAAAGAAGCTCTTCGAAGGCACCGTCGTTCCTCAAGCTGGGACGGCCGCGCTTGGTTGCATTACCTGCCACAATCCGGCGACTGGTTTTACCAACAGCACGATCAGCAACAACGCTGGCGGAGCACTAGATCTGCGCAACGTGGGCACGCTCAAAGCATCGTCAGGCCAACGATTGGGAGCCTCACTCACCGGCATCGATACGCCGACCCTGCTCGGGCTGCATGCATCCGCGCCCTATTTGCATGACGGCAGCGCCGCCACAGTGGACGCTGTCTTCACTCAATTCGTCAACGGCGCACCGTTGGGAACCGACGGGGCGGCACACAATCTTTCCGCATCGGGCTATAACTTAAGCCCAGCGGAGACGAACCAACTGATGGCCTACATACTGCAAATCGATGGCAGTCCGGATGGGGACGTTACCGCTCCTGGGGCTCCCTCTAGCTTGGTCGCGATTGGAGGCAGCGGTTCGGTCAGCCTAAACTGGGCGGACAACGGAGAGTCAGACTTAGCGAGCTATACCATTTACCGAAGCACCACGAGCCAATCCTATGGCCCCCCGCTGGCAACAGGACGCACCCTCAGTGAATTCCTGGACACCACAGTGGCCAGCGGCGTGACTTATTACTACACCGTCACGGCGGTCGATAGCAACGACAACGAATCGCTGCCAAGCCTCCAAGTCTTCGCCACTCCCACCATGGGGAATCTCCCGCCCGCCTTCACTCAGGATCCCATTTTGGCCGGAAATGTAGCCCAGGGAATCGCTTATACTGGCTCGATTGCCGGCTACGCCGCTGATCCAGAGTCGGACGCGATGACGTTCTCGAAGGTATCGGGCCCCGCATGGCTCTCCGTGTTGTCCAACGGAGCCTTCGGCGGGACCCCGGGTGCCGCCAACGTTGGCACCAACACCTTTACCGTGCAGGTGGGTGCGTTGGGCGGGTTCGACACCGCGATTTTGAGCATCACGGTGAATCCAATCGTAACCTACACTGCGGGGGCCAACGGCACGGTCAGCATCTCCGGACCGCAAACGATCGTTTACAACGGCACCAGCATCGTCACCGCCATTCCAAATCCCGGCTATCACTTCGTTCGCTGGAGTGACGGCAGCACGGTGAATCCCCGGACTGACGCGAACGTGATTGCCAATCTCGACATCACCGCGATCTACGAAAGCGATCTTCCTCTGGGCTGGCAGACTGCGGATATCGGCGGTCCAACGATCAGCGGCGATGTCACCGCAAGCGGTGGTGTTTTCACGGTGCGGGGCTCTGGTTCCGGCATTTTGGGCACCTCCGACCAGTTCCGCTTTGTGTATCAGAGCATGAGCGGGGATGGTTCGATCACCGCCAGAATCACCGGACATACCAACGCGACGGCAGCTTCCATCGCTGGAGTGATGATTCGAGAGTCCAACGATCCGGCGTCCAAGTTTGCCGCCGCAGGGCATCGCGGTTCTGCGAACAGCAACATGCGTGCGATCCGCCGAACCGCCGTCGGAGGGGTGCCCTCGAACGCCGGCAACCCATCGCTACAACCCGGACCTGGCTGTTGGGTTCGCGTCACCCGGAGAGCCAGTGACAACTCCCTGGAAATGAGTTCATCGCCGAACGGAACAACCTGGACGAACATTGCCACTACGAAAGTGACGATGGGGACCAATGTCCTGGTGGGTATCGCGGTGACCTCGGGCAGCAACTCGGTGCTTGACACTGATCTATTCGATAGCGTGACGGTCGTCCCCTAGCTCACTGCAAGGGAATACCGTTTGTCGAATCGATCATGAAGGCACCAACAACAAAGGCATCGATGCTCCTGCTCCTTTTGGCATTGGGAGCGGGGTTGTCTTTCCGTTTCGACAAGAACGCTTTGGGCAGTGTCGCGCGATCAAAGCCATCCGTCTCCTCCGTCGATCAAGATGGAATGGCGAGGGAAAGCAATCTGCCCAGTCCCTTTCCGAATCGCGGATCCGACCAGGCCGAGGATGCATCCCCACGGTTTGCAAGCCGAGTGGATGGCTTGGGTGGAGCGGCTGTCTGGCGCGATTTGCAGAGCTTGTCACCTGCGGAACTCCGAGGCGATCCCGGGCGGCTGCTGATGCGCCAGTGGGGAAAGGTCAGTCCTCGCAATGCCGTAACGTGGGCGGGGAACCTGAGTGATCCGCCCCTTCGCGATGAGATGATCGCCGCTGCTAGCCTGGGATGGGCGGAATCGGATCTGGATGAAGCACTAGACTGGGTTCTCACGCTGCCCCAGGGAGAAGCACGCAACAAGCTACTCATCAAACTTGGCCACGAGTTGGTGCGAACCAATCCGGAGGACGTCATCAACCTCGCAGAGGCCTTGCCGCAGACTCTTGAGCGAGATCACATGATGACACGTGCCGCAGCGGAGTGGGCAGTGACCAATGGGTCAGCCGCTCTGACTTGGGCTCGTCAAGTCGCCGAGCCCGACCTGCGCGAGCAAACACTCGCTAGCGTTGCCGTTGCCTTGAGCGAGCAAGATCCAGAAGCCGCAGCAAACGTGGTGACGAACGAGCTAACACCGGGCCGATTGCAAGATGATGCCGTGGTTTCCATCGTGCAGCGTTGGGTGCAGAATAAGCCCGAAGGCGCAGCCGCTTGGGTTTCCAACTTCAGCGACGGTCCGCTCGTAAATGCTTCGGTGGAACATCTCGTGAAGATTTGGTCGCTTACGGATGCGCCGCAGGTTCAGAAATGGATACTCCGGCTTCCGGCCGGTTTTTTACGGGAGCAGGCATTTTCAGTTTATCGAACAAACGTGCTTCCGAAAGCAAAGGCGCCCGATTAAGCCGTCCGGTGCGGAATGCCATCTTCCCATCCGGTTTGGCCCTGCGCAGGCGGCTCGCGCGGTTCTGCCTGCTCCGTTTCTGTCCGCCATTTCGGCCCACAGGGGAAATTGCGATGGATCACTTCCGCTTCAGCGGTAAGGGTCCCCGAGGTCGTATCCTCCCTGTGCCCACTACCCCGACACTGACGAATCGCGAGCTTTCCGCCCGCATCTGGACACGCCTGCGTCCCTATCGCAGGCGGCTTTTTCTGTCCCTCGGGCTGCTCGTCTTCTCCGTTCCCTTCGTGAATTTCCACCCGCTGGTGTGGGGCTACGTGGCGGACGGGCTGGTCGAGAAGACGCTCACTCCCCAGATCCTCGGAATCTGGCTCGCGGTGATGTTCGCCTCTTATCTCATCGGCATCGCAGCCTCGGCGGTTCATTCCTACCTCATGGAGAAGACGGGGCAGGCGCTGGTGCGTGATTTGCGTTGCGAGCTCTTCGCGAAGTTCGAGACGCAATCGCTCGCGTATCACCGGGACACCAGCACTGGCGAACTCGTCACGCGGGTGACGAGCGACGTGGATGCGATGGAGGCTTCCGTGCTGCAGGGGCTGACCAGCTTGCTTGAGGAGATCGTCACCTTCATCGTCGTCGCGGGCATGGTACTTTGGATCAGTCCCGTCGTGGGAGCGGCCTCGATCCTGCCGCTGGGCTTCGCCTTCATCTTCATCCGCAAATACAACCTCCGCGTGAAGTCCATCTATGAGGGCGTCCGGCAAAAACTCGGGCGGATCGGTTCCTTCGTGCAGGATCGCCTCGCCGGCGTGCAGGTGACGCAATCCTTCGCCCGCGAGGCGGCCGAGAAGGCGGACTTCAACGAACGCGCCACGCTCTTTTATGAAGCGAGTGTCAAAGCCAGCCGGCTGCGCAACACCTACTTCCCCGTCGTCTCGATCTTTGGCTTCATCAACAACCTCGTCATGCTTGGCGTCGGATCCTGGCTCATTCTCAAGGGCAACGACTTGTTCACACTGGGAGCCCTCCTCGCCTACCGCGGATTCTGGTGGCGGCTGCAGAGCCCGATCCGCACGATCGCCCAAACCAGCGACATTTTGCAGCGCGCCCGCGCCGCCGCTCAACGGGTTTTGGAACTGCTGGAGGCCCCCGTCGCCGTCGTGGAAACGGCCGAGCCCAAACCGTGGTCCAGTGCCCAGGGACGGATCGATTTCCGGGACGTTCACTTTCACTACCTGCCCGCCAAACCCATCCTGAGAGGGCTCGATTTCACGATCGCCGCCGGTGAGTTCGTCGCCCTCGCCGGAGGCAGTGGATCGGGCAAGAGCACCATCCTCAACCTCGTCCCCCGCTTTTATGACGTCGTCTCAGGATCGATCGCGGTCGATGGACTCGACGTCCGCGATCTGACGTTCACCGGTCTGCGTGGGTGCATTGGTTACGTGGGGCAGGACAACTACCTCTTCGACGGCACGGTTCGCGCGAATCTGCGTTACGGCAAGCCCGATGCCACCGAAGCGGAGCTTGAAGCCGCGGCGCGCTCCGCGAACGCGCACGATTTCATCCTCGAGTTGCCCGAGGGATACGAGACCCGTGTCGGGCAGAATGGGGTCAAGCTCTCCGGCGGACAGCGCCAGCGTCTCAGTCTGGCTCGCGCTTTTCTCACGAAACCCGTCATCCTCCTTCTCGACGAACCCACCGCCAGCGTCGAGCCGGAGAGCGAATCTCTCATTCACGACGCCATTTTGAAGCGGACCCGCGAAGGCGCGGGGACGACCCTCCTGGTGACCCACCGGATTGACCTCCTCCGGCAGGCCCCGCGAATCTTGTTTCTGGAGGAAGGACGGCTGACCGGTGATGGGACTCACGAGGAGCTCGTGGCGCAATGCCCGGGGTATGTGGAAGCCTATCACCGGTGGGAGGTGGAAGATGAGGCGGGGCGGCCCCTCGCGTTTCCCACGCCGGTGGGCTTGTGACGAGAATCCCGGTGCCTGCTCCTACGGCTGGGAACCTCGCGCACAGGAACAGAGATCGCTGCCGTTCGCGGGGAGCCGCTCCGAGGTCACGGTGCGCAAGGGAAACAGGACGGTGTTCCGGGCCATGGAGGCACCTGCCCGGACCATGGCCAAGTTGCCCATCTTGATCGTCGGGGCGCGTAGATTCCCCTGCACGCCCACCGGGACTTCCAGGGAGAAGAGCTGGGGTTGCTTAGGGAATGGCTGCAGTTTGAGATCAACGGTTTCTTTGGCCAAATCGATCTTCCCCTCTGCGGCGACGCGCACCCTGGTCGTATCCAGGCCCAGGGAGTCGGGCAGAAGCACTCCGTTTTCCAGACGAAGACGGCCGACCACGCAGTTCAGCTTGGATTCCCGTTGGTGATCCAATCCGCGGAGGACGGCCAGGAGGAGGTTGGTGGACCAGCGATCGAGCGTTCCGGCGTTGAGATTCTCGGGGCAGGCATCGAAATCGACCCGGCCGCTCGCCTGGCTCAGCTCGATCGGCCCGAACGGGACACCTTTGGCCGCGGCATCCACCGTGGCATCGATCAAGCCGCTGAATGTGGTTCCAGGAGCGGCTCGCCGGGCGAGGAGACCGTAGTCGAAGTGTTTGGCGTTGATCTTCAGACTCCAGTCCAATGTGCCGCCCGCTTTGGGATGGTAAACGACATCACCGGACAGGTCGCCCCCAGGGATCGCGAGACGCATCCGGCTGAGCGATAACCGGGCGCCGTTGAGGGTCGCCGTAGCGCTGCCCCCACCCCACCGGTCTTTCCCGGAGCGGACTTCCCCAACCTTCACCTTGGCCGTGCCGTCGAACCGGCTGAGGACCGCATGGCTTAACGGTGGATCACGCCGGGCCGTTGTAGGTGCCGCTCCACTTCCGTCGGCTTGGCCCGGGACAGAACGAGTTGGCCCGCGGAAATCATCGAGCTGGAGCGTTGGAGCCGCCAAATCAAGAGTCACCACCGGACGCGCTCCCGCGGTTTCGACGACAGCAGAGCCGGTCAATTTGGAGGTGCCTATCGAGAGGTCCATTTCCTGCAGCGTGAACTTCGCGGTGGACGGACTCAGAATGCCTTTGGCGGAGTAAGGGCCGAGCGCCGGAAGGTTGAGTCCCCAAACCGAATTGAGGGTGTTGAGACGTTTCCCGTTCAACGAAAAGGTGAACTTGGCGTCCTCCGCGATGGCTTTGTCCGCGGCTTGAGCATCGACGAGGAACTTCATGTCCCCGACCGTCCCCGAGACGGAACCGTAAGCCGCCTTGGGTTGGTCGCCACGCACCTCCTGACGAAACTCCATCTGGATATCGCAAGGTGCCTCGCCGATCGCCCCCACGAAATGAAACCGGCCTGGCTCGCCGAACTTTCGATGCAGTTCTCCCTGCCGCACGGCAAAGCTCACATCGGCCTTGCCCAGGCGCACCAAGAGGCTCGCGTCCTCCAGATTGGCCGTCGTCTCCCGGTGTTCCCAAGCGGTGGTCAAGTCCGGTCCGGTGCCGTGGAGCGCCAGATCGATCCGCTGCAACCGGCCGCGGTAACGGTCATCTCCAACGTGGGATTTGAGGAGCGCGGAGAGATCGGCGTTGGTTCCCTGAAGCGTCGTCCGAAGCTCGAAGTCCTTCCCCTCACGGAGTTGCACCTCGGCCGTACCCGTGAGGAGAGCCTCGGCATGGGTCAGGGAAACCTGGGCACTCGCCTGGTGCGGCTCCACTGCGAATCCCACCGACAAGTTCTGCGTGACCAGTTCTCCCAATGGACCGGTGATCGAACCCACCTTCAGGGTCAAGTCCCCGACAAACGGCAGAAGGACTCCGGCGTCCGGTCCCGTTTTCGCGGTGACCTCGGTGCCCGCCTTCGCGCCCACATCGGCCGCGCGCCCCGGGCCAGAACGCAAGTCCACGGACGCCACCTCGATCCCGCCCTCGATCCGGGGCAGCTCACCGGAAAGATCCAGCCTGAGACCCGCTTTGAGAGGAGCCCCCCCGAGCGTTCCCTGAACGTTGGCGAGTTGAAACTGGTCCGGCGATTCCCGGCGCGAGTCACCGGACAGACGGATCGGCGCAATTCCCGGCAAATGACCGATGGACGGGATGAGATCCCCAATCTCGGGAATCTCCAGTTCAAAGTGGAGCTCGCCCGGGATCCGAAAGTCGTCTGCGGACATGTGACCATCCAGGTGCAAGGTCGCGCTCCCCAGCCGCCCTTCGAGTTCCAGCGGCCAAACGGTCCGCTGATCCCTGAGTTCCGCCAAGGTGCCCCCGTGGAGAACTCCCGAAAACGGTAGATCGAGAACCTCGCCGGCGACGGACAGCATGATCGGCTCGCCGAGACGAACCGCGCCCAAGAGGGACTCCAAGTGAACGACACGTTCCGGCGCTTGCCCTCCCTCCTGGCGGGTGAGTTCCAATCCGGTCACCGCGAGCCGCTTCAATTCGGTCAAGATGAGGTCCACGCCAGCGGATGGATCACCAGCGGCCCCGGAAGCCGGTTTCCTTCCCGGACCGGAGGGCTCCCAGTTTCTCGCCCCGTTGCTGGTCTCTTCGAGGGAGATCGTCAGCCCGGCGACGGCCAGATCGTCGAGAGCGATCTCCCGCCGGAGCGCCTCGACAAGGCCGATGGACGTTTCAAATCGTTCGAGGGTCGCCAACGAAGTACTTTGCCCCGGCCATCCGTCTGGATTCCCGACCCGGATCTGTTCCGCCCTCCCCGAAATCGTGCGGCCAATCACCAGCTTCACATCCCCGGAGACCGACACCGGGTGCCCGAGTAAGGAGGTCAACTCCCGCTCAATGTCGGGACGGAACCGGTTCAGATCCAGCGCAACTGGATGGAACACAAGGAACGCAAAGGTTCCAGCCAAGGCCAATCCGATCGAGGAAGCGACTCTCAACCAACGGTGAATCCGTGAACGGGCGATCATGAAGGAAGCAGTGGGGTCGGCTTCCGGTCCCTCACAATCTTCCGTTTGTCCACCGCACGGTTCAAATCCGCACGGCGGCGCAGACCATTTCCAGGACGCGCCAAAGCGCCTGACCGCCCAGCGTCCCTTCATGGAATCCGGTTGCCGGGATGGGCTGCCAGTTGTCGCGGTCGTGATTCTGTTCCGGCTGCGGAATGCGGGTGAGGGTCGGATCATATTGACCGTCCTTGCCGCCGAGCTTGTAAATCACCAGATCCAGGGACGGCACCACATAGAGGCAAAATCCGTTGGCACCGCTCTTCCAAAACGCATCGCGCGGAGCGCCAGCCACATGGCCATCGGCATTGTGCTCCCACTGCAAACTGAAGGGAGTATGAGGATTGTCCGGGGACCAAGTCTGACACTTTTGGATATAGTCGAGAGGAACGATTTGTTGATCCTTCCATTTGCCGCCGCGGGCCAGGCAATACCCGAAGCGCATCACATCCGTGGCATGGAGGGCGGTACTGCCCGCGCCGTTGGCATGCGGCATGACGAAATCGCCGCGGTGCAAGCAATAGTCCCAGGCCCCCCACCCTTGCGGTTTGGCCAGTCTTGTATCGATGTAATCCTTCAACTCCATCCCGGTGACGTGACGGAGGACGATGCTGGCAATGTGCGGCGAAGGTGAGGAATAGGAATACCCCTGCCCCGGATCGCACCAGAGCGGAACGTCGAGGGATGATTTGTCCAGATCGCGGATATCCTGCCCCTTCACCGGCTTCAGGGGTTGCGGTTTGGGCTCGCCTTTCACATAACCACTCGGAGCCTGTCCCTCGCCCCAATATCCACCGGTCATACAGAGGAGCTGTCCGAGGGTGATTTCCGCTTTGCGCGGATCATTGAGCGGAAAGGCTTCCGGCAGATACGTTTCGGTAAAGACTTTGGTCGCAAGCCCGTCCGGGATCTTCTCCTTGAACTCATTCAGCATGATCCCGCAGGCGATGCTGCAGAACGCCTTGCCGGTGGAAGCCATGTCCGGATTGCCATTGCGACTGGCCCGACCGAAATAGCGCTCGAAACAAAGATAGCCATTGTGCACCACAAGCAATCCGCCGTGCGCCGTACTGCGTTCGGTGATGATATAAGCGGGCTCCAGTTTCCCGAGGTCCATGCCGGCGAGATCGCGGCAGGTCTCCGTCGTCGTCGCTGCCCGCCAACCGCCTTCACGATCCGGCACGGGAAAGTAGGCGTCCGCAGCGATAAGTGGGCAGGCGAGCCCGAGGACGAAGAGAATCAAGGGTGTGTTCATCCGAGATGCTTATGGATTCACCCGGGGTTCCACTGAGAAGAGTCCGGATGATCCGGGCGCGGGGCCCCGATAGCTGCCGGTGACCAGATCCTGCGTCTGCAGAAGGACTCCGCCGTAACGCAGATTCACGCCAGTTGTGGTGTCGACGTAGGTTCCAGTCACCAGACCGTTCCGGGGATTGAGCGAGAGAGTGACTCTTTCGGGACCAAAGTAGATGAGCTGATTCGCGGAGGTCCATGTCGCCGGACGATCAAGCGTGCTCAGGTTGCCCAGGTTGGGCCCGCCAAAGCGCAGCCAGACGTTGAAGCTTTCGTTGGTCAATCCATCGATGACGGGACCGACGAGCGGCCTCGCGTAGAGGCTGCCAACCACCCTGCGGGTCACGTCAATGGTGGCATACGCCCCCACCGGCTGCGCCCCAACTTGTTTGACCCAGTGCCACTCGCCATCGACGTCCGACACGTTCGCAATCGAGCGGAAGGTCAGCTTGCCCGCAAGATAGCCCTTGGGCGTCCGCCCGTAGAGTCCACGATGGAAGGACCATTCCGAGGTTTCTTTCCCGGCGTCGTCGTAAATTCTCGCCACGTGACCGGCCAGCGTCACCCCCGTCCCATCGGCCAGAGTGATGCTGCCGCTACAATTGCCCAGATAGGAGACCGCCATGGTTCCGTAACCATCGCCGCCGGGCACCACTGGATTGACGACGTCCGGAGCCCGCATCGCCACGGTGTAGCTCCCCTCTTGGGGCGCACGGATTGTCCTGGTAAAAACGGGAAGACGTTGTGCATCGAGGGTGTGCGCCACGCTATCGATCGTCACCGTTCCGGTGAATCCAAAGCCATCAACACCGGTGAGGGTCAGGTCAATATCAACAGAGATCGGCGTGAGACTGGTCCGGACGATATCGAACGTGGCATCGCCTCCGGTGCCAAGGGTCTGGCGGAAACTGTAGCGCTTTCCATCGATCCACAACGTGCCCGTCATGAGACGACCAGCGGTGAGCACAAGGTTTTCCAAGGCGCCGGAGATGGTGCCGGTCTGGGTGAGGACACCGTCGAACCGACCGACCGCTCCCACGCCAAAGGCCGTATTCAATTCCCCCGGAGCGGCAGCCAAGTTTGCCGGAGGTTGCACCCGGTCCAAAGTCCCCGCGCTCTCGCTCCCTGGATAGACAAAATTGGTCCCAGGGAGGATGCGAACCGCGCCGCTGGCGTTTCCGTTCACGAAGGTGCCGGCCGCGATGTTCTGCTTCTGGAACGCGACCCCGGCAAAACCGACCTTCACCCGCGTCACCGGATCATAGAATTTGCCAGAAACCCCGCCGTTCTTTGAGCTGACCGCTCCGCTGAGTGATTGCGGCCCGTAATGGACCAGCGCATTGGTGGGCTTCCAAGTCAGCACTCGGTCGAGCGACTCCTCTACGGTGGATGGTGCGGTGGGTCCGATCAGGCTGAGTTCCGCGTTGTATTCTTGGTTGGCCAAGTCAGCAAGGATCGGCTGACCGACGAGAGGCGGGACAAATTTGCTACCGATCGCCCATGGCTGCAGGATGAATCCCGACGGGTAGCGCGCTTCCCGGAGGTCGGCGACCTTCTCCCAGTAGAGCCTGCCCGCGAAATCGCTCACGTCCGGCACCTCTCCCAGGACCAGCCGTCCGCCGATCCGACCACGTTTTCCGTCCAGTGCCGTGCGGTATGGCTCGGAAAAAAGGTGGATCTCGAGATCACCGGAAACATAGGCGGATTCCGTAAAAGAAAGCCCATCGCCCCACACCCCGGTCACGGAAACCGCCCCGAGGGTGCTGATGCTGACCCGGGCCCAGCCGTCGCCGGAAGGCTGCGCATCCGTCCAATCGGCTTCCGACGGGATCAACATGGTGTAGAGCCCGGGGAACGTATCGAGTAGATGGCTCTTGCTGTACGGGCTGCGGGGAATCTCGGCATTGGCGGTGGCCCCGCCCCAGGCGATCGTGCCGCGCAAAACGAAACCTCCGACTTGGGTCTTCCGCAGTTGGAGGTCCAGCGAAATCGGAGTACTGCGGCTGACCGGTACGTTCGCGAGTAAGGTGCCATTAGCGGGAATCGTGCCGCGGACCGTGAACGATCGTCCCTTGAACTGCACCGTGCCCGAGAACGCACCCGTGCTCGCGACGACGAATCGCGATGCGGCACCGAGGACAATGGAGGCATCCGCTTGGTCCCGGAGCAAACCATCGTAGGTGCCCGTAGCATTCGAGGAGTTCTCCAGCCAGCTGACCGCGTCCGCCGAAGGAATCCCGGGCACGGCGAGCGGAACCGCGATCGGTTTTGCGTCGCGGGCATTGCGGACGGTCACGGCCAGCGCCGTGGAGGATGCGCTCGTGTTGCCCGCAAGATCGGTGGCCGTTGCGGTAAACTGGTGCAGCCCAGGACTCAGCATCGGGGTGGTGATCGTCCACGGCGACGCACCCGTAGCGGTTCCCACGGAGCCGTCGCGACTGCTCGTCAGGTTCACAGTGGAGCCGCTTTCGGCGTCTCCAGAGATCTCCAAGGTGATGTCGAAGGTGTCATTGTCCGTATTCGATGATCCGGTATCGCTGGAGTCGAGGAGATCGAGCCCGGTGGGGGCCGCCGGGGATGCCGTGTCGATGGTTACGGGAAGCGCGGACGATGCGGTCCCGGTGTTCCCGGCGAGATCCGTGGCGATGGCGGTGATCTGATGAATCCCGTCGGCCAAGGTCGAAACCGTGACAGGAGTGCCTGCCTCCGCGGAGCCGATCGCGCCGACCAGATTGCTAGAGAACTGAACAGTCACCCCGGCTGCACCAGCAGAAGAGAAATTGGGGGTATTGTCGTTGGTGACGTTGTCGGAGTTTGCAGCGCCACTATCCGTGGCGGCGACCAAATCCGGAACGGCCGCGACCGGCGCTGCGGTATCGATGGTCAGAACCAGGGGGGATGAGGCCGAACTCGTCAATCCTCCTTGGCTTGCTGTGGCGGTGATCGTGCGGGTTCCGGCATCCAAGCCTGGGGTCGTAATGGAGAACGGCACCGAACTGACGACTTGATCGATCACATCGCTCCCGTTCACCAAGATCCGGACGGTCGAACCAAGAGGGGCGATCCCCTGGATCGTCGGCGTTGTGTCGTTGGTGATTCCGTCCGTCGCGCTGGTGCCAGAGTCGCTCCCGTTGGCCAAGCCCAGCAGGATCGGACTGGGGACGACCGGGCCCGAATAGGTCACGTCCAGCTTCGGGCGGTTCGCGGCGGTGGTCGATTCCCGACTATCAAACCGCTTGGCGGAATCCACGTCGTTCAGATCGATGAGAATCCAGCCGAAATTCGAATTCGTGCCGCTGACCCAATCCTGAACGTCCTGGGCCAGTTGCGCTGAGGTCCAGGTCTTGAAACCGAGCCCGCCCACCGTCGCGGAGGCGGACGCTGAAGTCACATAATCGCCCCCCTGTGTGCTCCACGCCGTGCCCGGATGGAACCGGTTGATCCAAGTAGCGTCGTTCGTCGCCGCCCCGATGCCAGTGCCGCCCGGGTCCCCCGCGTCCGAGGCACCTTCTCCCCAATCTGAGGTGAGTCGGTGCCATCGGAGCGTCGCTGCCGCAGTCGCGTCTCGGCTCAGCCTCATGGTGATCGTGGCGGACTGGATGATCGCTCCAACGGGAATGGTCGATAGATCAAACCGCATCAAGGTACGGCGCTCTCCGGGGGCCTGATTCTTGAGGTGCCCGGAAAAGGTGTAGACTCCCGAGCCGTTGCTATTGTTGATGCGGAGCGTCTCGGAAAAGATCGTATTATCCCGGTCCGCCGGGAGCGTCAGCGTTGCCTGGACGGTGGCGGCGGCGATGAGGAAAATGGCACCGGTTGCCTGGCTATTGCCGTCCGGGGCTGGCCCGCTGATCGTCCGGGTCGCCACGTAGATTTCCCCTCGTTCGTCGGTGCCCAACGCAGTGATGAAGCGACCGATCGGATTGCCTCCGGTAATGTTGAGTTGGCTCAAGGCGAACGTTTCCGGTGATGTCTCTTCCAATCCGAGCACCGTCCCTCCTGGGACGTTGCGGTCGTTGCTCCAATCCGCGAAGACGTATTTCCCATACAGCGACGGGATGTCGCCGCCACGGTAGACCTCGCCGCCGGTCACCGACAAACCGATCTGCGGAAGAGCCGGATCCCCGAGCGTTTCCCCAGGATGCGCGTATTGCGCGATCGGATCAACGAACGGCCCGGTCCCCGGAGCATCGATCGAAAACGTGGGCGAGAAGGTTCCCTCCCGATTCCGCCAGCCATAGTTTCCCCCGGAGGTCACCAGATCGATTTCTTCGACCCTCCCTTGGCCGACGTCCGCCACGTAGAGCCGACCGGTCGTTGGATCGAAGGAAATCCGCCACGGGTTGCGCAAGCCGTAGGCGAAGATTTCTTTACGCACTCCCCCGCCTTCGAGGACAAACGGGTTGTCCGCGGGAATCCCATATTGCCCACCGGGACCGTTGTTCCCCAGTGGATCGATGCGGAGAAGCTTGCCAAACAAATTCGTCTTGTCCTGCGCATTCCCCAAAGCATTCGTGGGGCGCGAGGCACTGCCTCCGGTATGACCGGCATTGTTGTCGTTGGAACTGCCGCCATCACCCAGGGAAATATAGAGCTTCCCGTCCGGCCCGAAGGCGAGATCGCCGCCGTTGTGGTTGGATTGCGGTTGATCGAGCGTGAAGAGAATCCGCTCCGAACCCGCGTCCGCCACGTTGGAATCGCCGACGGAGACCGTATACTCGGCGACCACGGACATGTGATTCACTGGATTGGGATCGTTCGACTCGGTGACGTTTGGGCTCGGCGCACTGTAGTAGACGTAGAATTTCCCGTTGGTCTCGTAGCTGGGGTGAAACGCCAGGCCGAGCAAACCACGTTCATCGTAGGTCGGGCTGATCGTCACCAGCTTGGAACTGAGATCCAAGAACGGCGTCGCCAGGAGTGTGCCCGTGGCGGTGTCGAGGATGCGGATGGTCCCCAGTTGATCGGCGATGAAGAGCCGGCCCGAGCCATCTCCGGCATGGGCGATATCGACCGGTGCCACCATCGCGCCGGAGGAGACGGGCACGAGGCGCAGGTCAGGAAACGCCGCCCGGACAGGGGTGGCTCCGAGGAGGAGCGTAAGAATCGCAAACAGTCCGGCGGCACTCGGACAGGGAGGTGTCTTCATGGGTGCTCCTATCACGCCATGAAACGGCCAGTTGGTCGATCGATATTTGGCAAACTTTTGTAGAAGCGGCGTCCCGCCGCTTGCGAAGGACTCCGACGTTTGTCGACGCTCCGGTAGTGAAGCCGGTGTCCGGCTTCGGGGGGTTCACGGGCGTTCTACCCTGCAACCGCCCGAAGGACCTCAGGACCTTCGCTACGAGGTTTGTCGAAATTCAAAAACCTCACTTCTTCAGCGCAGCATCGATCGCGGCGATGACTTCGGGCGCGTCGGGCTTGGTTTTGGGGTCGAAACGGGCGATGATCTTCCCGTCTTTGCCGACCAGGAATTTGCCGAAGTTCCACTTCACATCACCCGGGAACGGGGAATCCGGTCCACTGAGGGCCTCGTAAAGCGCGTGTTTCTCCGGGCCTTTGACGACGACCTTGTCGAAGAGCGGGAAGGTGACGCTGTATTTGCTGGAGCAGAATGCCTCGATCTCTTCATTGGTGCCGGGTTCTTGACCGCCGAAGTCGTTGGATGGGAAGCCGAGGACGGCGAGCCCGTCCTTGCCATACTTCTCATTGAGTGCCTGGAGTTCCGTGTATTGCTTGGTGTTGCCGCACTTGGAGGCGACGTTCACGATGAGCAAAACCTTGCCAGCGTAGGGCTTGAGGGAGGTTTCCTTCCCTTTGATGTCCTTGACCGGAATGTCGTAAAGGTCCTTGGCGGAGGCGGAGTGGGCGACGATAAGCGCCGCAGCGGCGATTAGAAGGAGTTTCATACCCGGCAAGCTAAACGTGGAGTCGCCGCAATGAAAAGCGAAAAAGAGTGACCGGGAGTGCGGTCGCAGTCCGATCCGAATTGCCGATTGCGGGAGCCGTCCAACTGGCCCACTATGCCCATCCCCATGAAGCCGGACGACGAGGCAGACATTCACGCCATCATCAAGAAGGTCCGCCGGATCGAGTTGAAAACCCGGGGACTGGTCACCGGAGGCATTGCCGGGAAGTATCATTCCTCCTTCAAAGGGGAAGGGCTCGACTTCGAAGACCTGCGCGAATACCAACACGGGGACGAGGTGCGCGCAATCGATTGGAACGTCACCGCACGCGTCGGCACGCCGTTCATCAAGAACTTCACCGAAGAGCGGGAGATGAGCGTCTTTCTCATCGTGGACGTCAGCGATTCGATGGATTACGGGAGTCGGGATTCGAGCAAGCGGGAACTCGCGGCAGAGATCGCGGCGGTCTTCGCCTTCAGCGCCATTCAGAATCGGGACAAGGTGGGCCTGATTCTTTTCAGCGGGGACGTAAACCTCTGCCTGCCGCCGCGGCGTGGAGCGGGCCAGGGCTTGCGCATCATCCGGGAGATCCTCCACCAGCGCTCCAATGCAACGACGACCTCCGCGACCCAGGCACTGCGCAGCTTGACCAATGTGGCCCGACGCCGTTCCCTGGCCATTGTCATCAGTGATTTTCTCTTTGAACTGCGCAGCGAAACCGTCCGCTCCACCAGCGCCAGGCACGACCTCGTGGCCGTCCAAGTGAGCGATCCTGCGGAACGCGCTCTCCCGGACGTGGGCTGGCTCCGCTTCCGTGATCCCGAAACCGGGCAACACCGAGACATCAACACCGCCGACCGCGCCCTCCGCGAGGCCTACGCCAAGGAACGGCAGCGCTGGCAGGGAGACGTCGACCTCTTCTTCCGGCGGCATGCAGTGGATCTGATCAAGGCCGGGACCGAGGCCGATTACATTCCGGCGTTGCGCGCCTTCTTCCGTCGCCGGGTGGCGGTGCAGAATTAACGGACAGGAACGATGGGAGAGGACCTGGCGCAGATGGCCGAGAAGATCCCGGACCTCCCGGCGGGATTGGCGGAACCGGTATCCCCTCCATCCATGATCTGGATCGCGGCGCGGCCCGATCTCTTCGATTTGCCGACTTGGGCGGTCGCCGCGATTTTCCTGGCGGATGCGGTCATGGTTTTGGTCCTCGTCCTGGCCCTGCGCCGCGCCTTGGCCTACACTCGGCCGCGCCCGGCAGCGCCTCCGCTTCCCCCGCCCCACGACGAAGCGCTCGCCTCCCTCGCGGCCTTGCGCGGTGTCGCGGAGCAGACTCCCCTCCGCGATTTCGCTCTGAAGATCAGCGCCGTGATCCGAAGGTTCGCGGAACGGGAATACGGCATCGTCCTGACCACGCAGACTCAAGAGGAATTCGCCGGCCTCCTGGATCACTACCCCGATGCGCTTCCGGAGAAACTTTCCCGCGATTTGCTCTCGTTCCTAGATTTGTGTGACGACGCCAAATTCAAGTCCGTGACCGGTTCCGACTCCTTGAAAAGCAAACTCTGGGACGGAGCCGACGCCATCATTCGCCATGCACCGGTGCCCGTGCGGACGAGACCTTCCGCCGCCCCCTCGACCTGAGCATGATGATGAACGCTTCAGACCAGAGCTTCGGCTTTCAGCACCCCTGGGTGCTTATCCTGCTCGCAGTAATTCCGTTCCTGGGCTTGCTCCGTGGCCGGGCCGGAGGTGGTCCCTCCGTGGCCTTTTCCTCGCTCCACATCCTCAGCCGGATGGGCAAACAAACGCGCCCTCGTTGGGGCGGATTCTCCTTTCCCGTGATTCTTGGCTTGATCCTGGCCCTCGGCATCGTGGCTCTGGCCCGGCCCCAGCACATCCGCAAATACAAGGTGGTCAAGGAGAGCGGCGTGGAGCTGATCGTGGCCATCGACGTCTCCCGTTCCATGCTGGTCGAGGACATCCCCTACAACGGCCAGTTGGTGAACCGCCTTACCGCAGCGCGCGCCGTGATCCGCAATTTCCTGCGCCGTCGTCCCATGGACCGGATCGGGCTGGTCGCATTCGCCGGCCGTCCTTACCTGGTAAGCCCGATCACGCTGGACCACGATTGGCTACAAGACAGCCTCAGTCGCATCACCATCGGATTGGTCGAGGACGGCACGGCCATCGGATCCGCCATCGCCGCCTCCGCCAAGCGTCTCGATAAGCGCGAGGCCAAGAGCAAGGTCATCGTTGTCCTCACGGACGGAGCCAACAACTCGGGCAACCTGGCCCCCATCACCGCTGCGGAACTGGCCAGCCAGCTGGGGATCAAGATCCACACCATCGCGGTGGGCACGCCCGGCCGTCACACCATCCCCACCAGCACCGGACCGCTTCCCTTAAACCAGGAGTTCGACCTCGATACCCTGCGAGGCATCGCCAAAGCAGCAGGCGGGGAATCGTTCATGGCCGAAGACATTGCAAACCTGGAGCGCATCTTCGACTACATCGACGCCCTGGAAAAGACCGAACGGACCGCGAGGGTCCGGGTGGAGCCGTCCGACCTCTTCCCGCCACTGGTCTTCGGCATGATCCTCCTCACCCTGATCCGCATGACCTTCCGCGAAACCATCCTCCGCCGCTCGCCCTGATTCCCGATTCCCGATTCCCGCCTCATGCAGATTGATTTCGCCGTTCCTCAGTGGTTCGCCCTCAGCTTGATCCTGCCGTTCCTGGTCGGGCTGAAGTGGTGGTCGCGTTCGCGCGCGGCAGCCGCCGTGGATGGGATCGTCGCCCGGCGCCTGCAACCGCTCTTGGTGCGTCGTATCCCCTGGTGGACGGATTGGACCGGGTTTGGGCTGCAATTGCTCGCCATTCTCGCCTTCATCGTTGCGCTGGCCCGCCCGCAATGGGGCTTTCACCAGATCGAAACGAGCACTGCGGAGCGCAACGTCTTCATCGCTATCGACACCTCCCGGAGCATGCTGGCCGAGGACCTTCAGCCCAACCGGCTCACCCGGGCCAGACTCCTCGCCCAGGATCTGGTCCGCAACCTGCCCGCCGACCGGATCGGAGTCATCGCCTTCGCGGGAAAGGCGTTCATGCAGGCTCCTCTCACGGTCGACCACGACGCCGTTCTGGAAACCCTGGCGCAACTCGACGTGGAAATCATCCCCCGCGGCGGGACCAACCTGGCGGGGCCGGTCCTGCTGGCGTTGGAAAGTATGCGGGAAGCGGAAACGAGCATGGCCGCCATCGTAATCTTCAGCGATGGCGAAGACCTGGAAGGCAGCAAGGAAAAGGAGAAACTCACCAAGGAGATTCAAAATTCTCGGCTGCTCATCGTCACCGTCGGTTCGGGGACGACCGCTGGCGGAATCATTCCCGACCCCGACAAAGCCGGGCAATTTCTCAAGGACGAATCCGGTCAAATCGTGCGGACGCGGCTCGATGCATCAGCGATGCGGGAGCTGAGCGACCTGTCCGGGGGCTCCTACGTGGACATGAGCTCCGAAGGGTCGGTCACCACCGTCGTCCAACAAGCGCTCCGCAAGCTTGAATCCGAACGGCTCCGGGCGGAGGATGTCAGGGTTCCGCACGAGCGCTACGCAATTCCCCTGGCTGCCGGCATGATTCTGCTGCTCCTTTCCCATCTCTTGCCGCTCCTCACCGGTCGGTCGGCCCGCGTCCGCTTGCCGGCGGCGTCTCCGGCGGTGATTCTTTTGACCGCATCGCTCCTCACCGGACTGGGCGGCACCGGCCGGGCCGCGAGCTCCGGGTTGGAAGCCTATCGCACCGGCGCATTTGCCGAAGCTCAGGAGAGATTCACCGCCAGCATGGCCAAATCCCCCATCGCGCTGATTCGCCATCATTGCCAGTTCGGCATTGGCGCGGCCGCCTACCGGGGAGCTGATTTTGACACGGCCAAAGACGCCTTCAGCGAAGCCCTGCTCAGCAACGATCCCGGTCTTCAGGAGAAGTCTCACTACAACCTGGCCAACTCCCTCTTCGAAGGCGGACGGCTCGTGATGAAAGCGGAGCGGGAAGCGGCGATCGCCCAATGGGAATCCGCTTTGACCCACTACGACGCCGCGCTCGCGCTCAACCAGAGCAACGCCGGGGCGAAGCAGAACCGGGAGTTCGTGCAGACACTCCTGGACAAACTTAAAAACGAACCGCCTCCGCCAGACGAGAAGAAGCCGGAGGAGGATCCGGAGAAGAACGAGGAGGAAAAGAAGGGCGACGAGCCCAAGAAAGATCCCCCGCCCCAGGAGCCAGACAAGCCCAAGGAGGAAGAACAGCCCCCGAAGCCAGAAGAGCAGGAACCGGGTGACAAACCGAAGGAGCCAGAGAAAAAGCCGGACTCGCCCGAGGGCAACCCGGAGGACTCACCGCCGCCGCCCCCGCCGAAGGAGTGGAATCCCGCCCAAGCCAGGCAGATCCTGGAACAAAATGCCGGCGAAGATCTCAACGCCAAACCGGTGCAAGTAGTGCCGTTTTCTTCGCAACCCTTCAAGAATTGGTAATCAGACATGCGTTCCCAGCTTCAGAGTTGCGCCGCGATGGCCATGGTCCTGCTCCTCACCTCGGGAGCGCTCCGGGCGCAGGATGAGATCACCGTGGAAGCGATCCTGGAGGAGATCCAAATCTCCGTCGGGGTCACCACCTACCTGCAATTGATCGTGCAGGGCGGACAGCCTGAAGAGATACCCAATCAGATCACGGCTCCCGGCTTGACCATCGGAGATCCAGCTCGTCCTCCCGCCTCCAACTATTCCCACAATTCGGTCAACGGCGCGGTGATCGTCCAATCCAAATACCTTTACCCGGTGATGGGCAGCTCCCCAGGCACATTCGCGATTCCCTCCATCCGGCTTAAGATCCGCGGCAAAGATTTCGCGACCGAGCCGCTCTCCATTGAGATCGTGAAGCTCTCCGGAACCCGGCAGCAGTTCAACTCGAGTCAGCCCTACTTCCTCACCTTCCAGGCCACCAAAACGGAGGCTTATGTCAACGAACTCGTCCCCGTGGAATTGGGACTCTACGTCCGCGGGAACAACAGCATCGCCCGCCCCGGCCGACCCAAGTTCGAGAGCGCCGGGAAGTTCGTCATCAAACCATTCCCCACCACCTACCGCCTCAACCCGGAACAGATCGACGGAATCCCCTTCAGCAACGTCCGCTTCCCCACCCAAATCGCCGCGCTCGCCCCCGGCGTCCATGTGCTCGGCCCAGCCTCGGTGGAAACGGATATCGCCAAGTCGGGCGGCGGCGGCCTCTTCCCCAAGGCGATGATGCGATTGTCGGAGAGTCGCACCATCTCTAGCAACGACCTTTCGTTCACCATCAAACCACTCCCCGATGCGGGCCGGCCCGCCGCGTTTCAAGGAGCGGTCGGCAGTTTCGAGATGGAGGTGGATGCCACCCCACGGGAACTCCGGGCGGGCGATCCGCTTTCGGTGGAGATCCGGGTCAAGGGCACCGGAAACTTCGACAGCCTTACGCCCCCGCTTGTCCCGGAAACCAGCGGCTGGCGGACCTACCCCGTGACCAAGGTGGAAAGCCCGGAAGGGAGCGACAGCCAGACCGTCACCTACGCCCAGGTGGTGATCCCCCTGGAAAAGCACGACGCACTCCCCACGCTGGAACTGGCGTTCTTCGATCCCACAAAAGAGGAGTATGTCCTGCTGCGCTCCCCCAACATCGCGTTGAAAATGGTGGCGGATCCGGCGGCCACGGCGGGAGCGGCAGCCGCCGTACTGAGTCAGATCGGGCTGCAAGGGGAACAGCTCGATGACATCCTTTTCATTCACACCGGGACACCTTCATTGCGTCCGCTCACCGGCAGTCTGGTGGCGCAACCGGCCTTCTGGGCCTGGCAATTGCTTCCCTTTTCCGCCGTCCTCGGCTTGGCCGGGGGATGGGGTTGGCGGCGTTGGAGCTCTTGGAATGCCGAACAACGGCGGAGATTCGAGATGACCCTGGAGAAGGTCAAAGCCCGCTCCCATCACAACCTGAGCCGGGCGGAATTCTACGAGTTGGTCCTCGATTACTTTGAACGCTGGAAGGTGAAAAACCCGAAGCTACCCGCCGGACTCTCCCAGCGCGCCCGGGATACGATCGAGCGCATGCTCCAGTCCGGCAACTCCGTCCTCTACGCCGGCACCGCCGCCAATCCGGCACCCGCCACCAACCAAGAGAAGCACGAGGTCCTCTCCGCCCTGGCGGAACTGGAAGCGCTCGCCCCGATGGCCTGACATGCAAAACTTGACCATCGCTCTCCTCCTCTGCCTGACCGGCCTGAGCGCCTCCGCCGCGAGTCCCGCGCAAACCTTCGCGGAAGCCAACGCCCTCTACGAAGCCGAGGAATTCGAAAAGGCCCGCGACGGCTACCAATCCATTCTGGAAAACGCCGTCTCCAAAGAAGTCCTCTTCAACCTGGGCAACGCCGACTTCCGTCTGGGCAAACTCGGCGAAGCCTGCCTCGCTTACCGTCGCGCCGAACTCATCGATCCCTCCATGGCGGAGGCGACGCAGAACCTGCGGCTCTTGCAACGCAAACTCGGTTTCCTGGAGTTCGACGACACCGGCATGGAAAAGGCCGTCGGCCTCCTCAGCGCCTCCCAATGGATCACTTTGGTTTGCGCCGGCATTTGGATGGTGCTTCTCGGTATGGTCACCCTGATCCTTTACCGCCCGCGCCAACCCTGGAACGGCATCCTCCTGACCACAGCCATTTGCGGCGGCCTCGTGACGGTCTTGGCCACCGCCGGCGGCTACGTCCACCGGGGCAGCCTCGATCCCGCGAACCTCTTCATCGTCACCCGCAACGACGTCGCCGCCGTGACCGGCCCCTTCCCCGGCGCCAAAGCCGTCATCGGTCTCCCACCCGGAACCGAAGTCAAAGTCGTCGCCGAACGCGGCACCTGGCGCTTCGTCCACATCCCGGGGGCTCGCGCTGGATGGGTGGATACGGGCGCGGTGGAACGGTTGTGGCCGTATCGGATGGCACCCTGATTGGTCTAATTCGTCCTCGTCCTCCTACTCGAACTGCGTGATTGGGTAGGAAGCGCAGAGGCACTCGCGGGGTGAACCGAACTTTCCATCCTCGGAAATCATCACCTCCTCTTCTCCACCTTCTTCTTTGCGTCTTTGCTCCTTTGCGTGAGGTAGGCCATCCCCGTTTCTAGCATTCCAGAGGACAACGTCCTGAACCGTGATCCGATGATCAGCGATCCGGGGTTTCCCGTCCGCAATCTCGGGTACGATCTCGATGTGGCGATCCAAGGCGGTGGTGACCATGGGCCCAATACGAACCCGATCAAAGGTTGACGTCAAAAGCCCCGTTGGGCCCAAGTGGAAACCGGCGGAAGTGAGCGGACGAAAAGTTAGCGTGTCACCGGAGGCAAGGGAGCCGGAGTTGAGGATCCCGCCGCCTTCACCGCCGCCCGCGCTTCTTCGAGGGCCGTGGTGATCGTCTTCTTGTTGTCCTCGTTCGTCGTCTTCTCCAGCGCTTTCTCGTAGATCGGGATGGCTTAGGCGGGTTTGCCCGTTTTGGCGAGGGCGCGGCAGAACTCACCGGACCTCAATCACCATCTCGCCGTTGAGAAGCCGTTGTTCGATGGCCGGAAGGAGCGGCTCAAACCAACTCAGCAGTGCCTTTCGCGAGCAGTTCCCGACTCTGAGCCAGACAATCGCAGGAGCTTGCTTGACGATGAGGGCGCGGCTGGGGAAGTCCTCGTCTTTGGTGACGATTACTGCTTGGTGCTGGAGCGCATGGTTCCAGATGGCGGTGTCATTGGCGTCCCGAAGGCCGAGCGCTTCGACATGTTCGGCTTGGTGGCCATGACGGCTCAATAGCGCCGCCAAGGCCGGGGGCAATTGCGCGTCCACAATCCATCTCATGACGCTTCAAGCGGCGCTGGGCGTGGTTTGGAACACCGAATGGTCGGCCTGGGCGGCGGCATACTGGAGACAAGCGTCGATGTCCGCGTCCTCAAGATAAGGAAAGTCTTCGAGGATCTCCTCCCTAGCAACCTTCGCAGCCAGGAGATCCAACACGTCCTTGACCCGGATCCGCATTCCCCGGATGCAGGGACGACCGCCGCATTGCTCTGGGTTGATGGTGATTCGGTCGCGATACTCCATGAGGGGAAGTTTACATGAGGAACGGGTTCGCGAATAGCGGGTTTTATCAAGCGGCGCTCAGAGCGTCGGCCCCATCCGTCACCGCGTCACGACGGGGGAAAGACACTTCTCTGATCATCACGAATCCCTGATCATCGCAATGGCCATTTCTTCTGCGGAGAAATTGGGTGGCATCAAGAATTATAAGCCGCACAAACGTTCCGTCGCGCCCTTCGTGGTGCTACCCCCGATGCGGTTCACCACGAAGGACTCGACTGCGCCAAAGGAGGGACAGTCAGGCAGGTCCCTCTGTGCTCTCTGCGTCCTCTGTGGTAAAGAACGACCATTTTCACCACAGAGAGCACAGAGTCCACAGAGTCCAGAATCGAAACCTCCTTGAAGTGGGACGTCGGGAGCATTACGCTGACTACTGTGGATTGGATCGAATCAAAGCCTGGCGTCATGATGGGCAAGCCGGTGATCACGGGAACGCGAATCACGGTGGAATTCCTCCTCGAACGTCTGGGTGCAGGTGAGAGCATCGATCAAATCGTCGCCGAACATCCCCGCCTGAGCCGCGAGAGCGTGCTGGCGGCGATCGACTTCGCGGCCAAGGTCTTGAGGGCAGATGTGGTCTATCCCCTCTCCGGGCACGCCGCATGAGGCTGGTGGCGGACGAGAATCTCGACCTCACCGTCGTAGGGCGTTTGCGGGAGGCGGGACACGAGGTTTTCGCGGTGGTGGAAATGGAACCCGGAATCCCGGACGAAGCTGTTCTGGGGCTCGCGAATTCCCATGGCGCCATGCTGGTGACCGAGGACAAGGACTTCGGCGAAATTGCCTTTCGCCAGCGCCTTGTGCATCAAGGCGTGATTCTGCTCAGGTTGGCGGGATTGCCACCGGTGACCAAAGCCGCGATGCTCATCGAAATGCTTGAGGACCATCAAGCGGAGCTTCCCGGATCCTTTGCGGTGGTTTCGCCGGGACTTCTGCGGATTCGCCGCCAGGTGGGAGATTGATGTGCCTAAGGAAGTCACCGGCATCGCCCTCTTCATCGTCTCAACCCAGGCCTCCGAGGCGTGCAAAGAGTCATCGATCGCCCGGAGATGATCGAAGGAGTAGGCCAACGCGGCGTGGATGCCCGCATGGGTCAGATCATGAGTCGCGGCGATCTCGTCCACGCTCTGGCCGAGCCCCTTGTTACTACACGTCCTCGACTCGATTGAGGCTACCGCTTAACAATCTTCTCCCTGCAGATTCGTCCACCCTAAAGTGTCCGAATGCCGTTCGGAGACAGGGCTGTCCCCGGTGTTGGGTGGCGCAGCGGCGCACAGTCTGGCGACCGTGTCGAGAAGTGCCCCAGAGATCGGCTGGACGCGGAGGTCGATCGGAGCGAGAAGGCCATCCTCCATGAGAATGATGTTCCCGCGATGGGTGTCAGAGATGACGACCTGGCGATTGGAGTCGAATTCGGTCGTTTCAAGGGGCGACGTTCGGGATGGTAATGGGTTTGGAACGCGGCGACGAGTGGCGCTTTTTCAATGTCCCGCATTCCTTCACTTGGACTCCACTCAAACGAGTCACTTCGGCACCGGTGCCACCTCGTCCGCAGATCTCCCCGTCGTCACCACCGCACGCGCCGCGTCATCCGGAAGCGCCGCGAGCACCGGCTCCGCCTGGGCGGGTTCGAGGCCAGAAAGAACCCCGAGGGCGGAGGCGACGCGCATCCGGGCGATCACGAACAATTTTGGTGCTTCGGAATAGCGGATGATTGCGACTTCTAATATGAAAAAAGGGGGCACCAAAAACCATCGCCAGAATTTACCGGGCAAACCGGGCCCCAGAACCGGCAGCTTCGAGCTGGCTCAAGTCTCAAGTGAGTTCTACGCCGATGGCTGCGAGCTTAGTTGAAACTCAAATGAGCCCTGCGCCGTCGGCTGAGAGCGTCCTTGAAACTCAAATGAGTCCTGCGCCGATGGCTGCGAGCTTGTTTGAAACTCAAATGAGTCCTGCGCCGATGGCTGCGAGCTTACTTGAAACTCAAATGAGTTCCGCGCCGATGGCTGCGAGCTTGTTTGAAACTCAAATGAGTCCTGCGCCGATGGCTGCGAGCTTACTTGAAACTCAACGAGTCCTGCGCCGATGGCTGCGAGCATCCTTGAAACTCAAATGAGTCCTGCGCCGATGGCTGATAGCTTCCTTGAAACTCAATTGAGTTCCGCGCCAATGGCTGCGAGCTCAGGACACGCCCACCCGGAGCATGACAATTCCGGGACCCCGCGCTACACTTTATCTCATGACGACCGTTCTCGAAATCGAGCGTGCCATCGAACAACTGCCTGAAGCCGACCAGCTGCAAATTGCGCAGTGGTTTGAGGAGCATCGCCTCACCGTGGAGGCGTCCGCGAGACTTGCGGCGTT
>Ga0247843_1000551_pt1 | contig 88043 bp, 82 predicted proteins | sample LaCruzMarch2017__FD_192420 | JGI IMG/M metagenome (GOLD analysis project Ga0247843, IMG submission 192420) | Freshwater microbial communities from meromictic Lake La Cruz, Castile-La Mancha, Spain - LaCruzMarch2017_8m | ecosystem: Environmental > Aquatic > Freshwater > Lake | place: Spain... | reverse complement strand
CATTGCGCAGAAATTTGGAGGCGCGCAACCCTTGCGACGGTCCATTGCGCAGAAATTTGGAGGCGCGCAACCCTTGCGACGGTCCATTGCGCAGAAATTTGGAGGCGCGCAACCCTTGCGACGGTCCATTGCGCAGAAATTTGGAGGCGCGCAACCCTTGCGACGGTCCCCAGATAAACCCTAGGTCCCAACCCCCAAAAACCCGCCCGCAGCCCAAGGAACCACTCCGAGGCCGTCCATACCAATGGCCAAAAAGCGCTTGCCAAAAGCCCCTGACCACCTGTACATCTTTTCAAGATGCCACCGACCCAGCCAAAACCGGGCGGCATAACACGGTAAATTCCACAGTGTTGCCAATAACATGTTATTGGCAACGGGAGGGTCAATTATACTGTTCGGTCGGAAGCAAGATAGGATGAAAGCGAAACTTTTCGGACTACTTTCGATCACCTCAATGGTGCTTGCAATTCTCTCTTGCGCGCATCACGATTCCACAGGGGTGATTCGCATCGATCGCGTAGCAATGAATGGAAAGTTTGAGTTGAAGTTCCACGGCGACAACTTCCCGTTCGGTGAAGCCTGGGTAATGGAACGCAGGACTACTACGACCGAGGATGGTGAGTTACTCAGTAACTCAACGGGCCATTACAACCTCGGTCCCGACGAACACGGAAGAGTTCGTATGGCATTATCGTGGCCCCAGGGCGCGTTTCCTGAGACCGATAATCACCGATGGAAAAGAGTCATACGCCTGTCGCGTAAAAGTAAGGCAGTTCCTATCTTTCACCGATATGATCAGGAGCGGCACGAAGAACTTGAGCTGACATTGAGCGTCGGGACTTGGAATGAGCTATTTGACGAAAAGAGACCGAACCAGGCGGCGCACACCGACCGCTGATCGCGTCGGGTGGCCGCAAACGTTAGGCAGAAAACCAATCGAGCGCACGCGAACGAGAATCTCCGCAAATGTAACCTAGAATCGGTCAGAACACCAGCGATACTATGATATCCGAACATCAAGCCCGTGTCTTTGCTCACGAGTGGATAGCCGCTTGGAATTCTCATGACATTGAGCGCATCCTTTGTCATTACTCCGATGATTTCCGCATGACGTCGCCATTTATAGTGAAGCTCGGGTCCGCACCTGGGGGCACTTTAGTTGGGAAAGCGGCAGTGGCGCGATATTGGAGTGCTGCGCTCTTGAAGATACCCACTTTGCATTTTCGCTTGCTTGGTGTTTTTTCTTCTACGAATAGTATATGTATTCATTACGAATCAGTCTTGGGTTTGAAGGCAGTCGAATGGTTTCGTATTGACTGCGAACATAAGGTTACTGAAGCCATCGCCCACTATGATAATACTCCTGCATGATACAAGGAACGATTTGGGCACTGGGGAGTCGGAATATAAAGTAAATATAGAGCCTAACAAAGCGATGGAGCCAATTCGTATGCTTGGCGGGAAGCGTGCCCGACCGAAGGGAGGAAAAGCACGATTCGTGACAAGCATACGAATTGGCTCATCTTTACGTTCGGCTAAAACTCCCCGCGAATAGTTTCAATCCCATAAATCGACAAACACCAAGTAAACACGATATGCTCCAACTCAAACCACTCGATCAAAACGTTCCGATTTTCCAGCAGCTCAATACAGAAGTCTCCCCGGTAGTATTGGTGAACTTCTTCCAAGTTACCGAGGAGGACATTCCCGCCCTTCTGGTTGCCTGGACAGCGGACGCCAATTGGATGAAGCAGCAACCTGGTTATATCTCGACTCAACTCCATCAGGGTATTGCAGGGAGCACAGCATTCATGAACTATGCGGTGTGGGAGTCGGTGGCGCATTTTAGGGCAGCCTTCAACCATCCTGACTTTAAACAGGCTCTTGCACATTACCCCGCCACGGCAGTGGCTTCTCCTCACCTCTTCACACGACTGACGGTTCCCAATCTATGCGTTGGTCCGTAGTCCAAGAAGCCGAACAAAACGGATGCAGGCAACGGCTCGGAGGCTATCTGTCGTGTCAGCAATGTCTTGCGCTCGCCGTCGCCTGATCCGAAGCGTTCAAGAAATGGATGGAGATCAATTCAAAACTCTATGCTGCAAGCCGAGTTGATTGGCGCGCATGGCTCGCCGTGAACCACGAGAGCGAGAAAGAAATTTGGATCATTTCGAATGCACTTTCTGGAACTTCGTCCGTTAGCTACCTCGATGCAGTTGAAGAGGCCATTTGTTTCGGTTGGATCGACAGCATCGCAAAACGACTGTCCGATTCCGAAAAAGCGCAGCGATTTTCGCCGCGTCATCGGAATAGCAATTGGACCGAATTGAATAAGGAACGTGCCCGACGTCTCATCAGACTTGGCCTCATGACGGAAGCGGGTAGGCGATTACTGCCCGATCTGTCCTTCACTTGGGCTTTTCCCCCTGAATCATTGAATAAGCTGTGTCCTTCGTGGTATCAGCCCAGCTGCCGTTCCCGGGCACGTGCCGCGCTGGAAGAGGGGGATCTCGAGCGTTTTGCGACGCTGCGGTCCCGGGCGTCGCTCGTGAGCTTTGAACGAGAGGAGCGAGGTAAGCCTGCACTTGAAAACACCCAGCAATTTGCGATCATTCCATTGAATGAGCCTTATTGAAATCAGCCAATCTCTCGATGATCTCTCGGCGCAAGAACTCGCTGAATTGGAGCATCTTGTCCATGCAGCCCGCGCAAAGAAAGGCGATACGACACTCTATGACGACAGCTATGGGAAGTGGTCAGAAGATGAGCACAGAGGCAGGCATGACGCCGTGCGCTAATCCGTTCCATTCTTCTCTGCCTCCTTCGTGCTCTTCGTGTCCTTCGTGGTGTCTCCCGCGCCTCTGCCTCCGAAGGACGCTCACAGTGGACAGAAGCCAGACGGATTTCACCACGAAGCGCACGAAGGGACACGAAGGATGAAGCATGGCGTTGATCCCTCGATCAAACGCTGTGATCCCCGGGCCATTCTCGCCGCGATGCAAGGCGAACGCCAGGGCCCGATGGGCTTTGAGGAGGTGCGCCGGATCGTCAGCGAACTGTTTGAGGAAGAGCACCGGGCACCGATGATGTCCCCACTGCCTATGACCGAGCTTTGGCTGCGGGTGCTTCGCCAGCGACTCCGCCCACATTGAAGCCTTGGGGGCAGACCGTTTCTTACGTCCGCGATATTTACGGCAACCTTATTGAGATATCCACGCCGATTCCTACTCCCGAGCAATCATAAAGGCGAACAAGGCGCGGCCTGGCAACCCCTGCCAGCCCGCTGTTTCGTCAGAGCTTTTCCGTAACGTCAACATCACCACCGTTTCGACGCTCGCCCCCGCTGTTAGGGTTGCCTTCCTCCAACGTCTGAGCCTGGTCGTCCCAGGAGGAATCTCACGAGGACCATCTCTGGTGGATGACGACCGTTCCGAGAGGCCCGCGCTTCTCGCGCCCCGCCAGGGCGCAGTCCACCGGTTCTCTGAAGATCCGGTGGTTGCACCACCGGCTACCATCTTGTGTCCCTCCGGGACTAGCCCGCATTTCGCCTCGCGACGCGGTCCTTGAGAAATGCGGGCTAGTGATCCGTCCAATATGAATCTGATCGAGGATTGACCTCGGCGTGTGCCCTTCTCTGCTCCCTTCGTGGTCTTCGTGTCCTTCGTGGTGACCGGAATCCTGAATCGGGATTCGGTTCAAAAGTGAGGTGCCTGGACCGAACGGCACTCGCAGTTTTTCCGGCGTCCCGGAGGGACACAAGATGGTAGCCAATGGGTGGTGCAGCCGGTCGCGGCGGAACCACCGGAATCACTGTGTCATTTTCCGCAGTTGTCGTCCCCGGTTTCCCCACCTGGACGGTCGGACCACAGGTCCAACTTACGATACGGCAGGACGGCGGTTTCAGCCGTTGTCCGACCAACGGTTGCCTGGATTGAGGATTCTAGATCGCTAATTTCCAATCTTATCCTCCGAGGTCAGGATGCCTCATTAATGATTTTCACTATTACTATAATTTCTGCTTGCAGCCAAACCTCGCCGCGCTATTTTATTAGAAAATACAAACTACTTAGCAAACTAAAATATGCCAGCAAACCCGATTCCACGTCAGATCAATCAACTCTCCTCGATGAGCGTTCACTTCAGCGAAGGCTTGGCCAAGCACGGTCCAGAGCTGGGGGTGAAGAGTGGTCCCAGCTGGATCACGGAGGCCCATGACGACTTGATGTCCCGAAATTCTGCTTACCAAGCGGTGATGGGCGAGCGCACCACCGTTCTCAGTCCCGCTCAGGCGACCGCCGACAACGCCACCCGGGAATTCCTGAAGGCCGCAACCAAGTCGTTCCGGGTGGATCTGGGCGAGCGTTGGAACCAGTCCTGGGCCGAAACGGGTATGCTCGGAAGCACGGCGATCCCAAGCAAGCAGACGGAACGGGAGGCCTTGCTGAACACGTTGGCAGACTATTTGACGAAGCATCCGCAATTTGAGAACGCTAAGATGAGCGTCACCGCGAGCCGGGCTAAGGAATTGTATCAGGCAATGATCTTGGCGCGCACCAATCTCAACACCAACAAGGCCGATCAAAAGACCGCTCGCCAGGCGCGAGACAAAGCCGCGAACGTCCTCCGCAAGCGACTGCGCGCAGTGATCAGCGACCTTGATACGGCGTTGGAACCCTCGTCTCCGCTTTGGAAAGCGTTTGGGCTGAACGAACCCGTGCGCCGCTCCAAATCAGACGTCGCCAAAGCGGCCGATAAGGCTGCGGTCAAAGCGGAGAAAAACGCTCAACGCGAGGCCGCCAAGGCGAAGCGCGCCGCCGAAAAAGCGGAGGAGAAAGCCGCCGAAGCCGCCGAAAAGGCCATGAAGGCAAGGCAAACAATCCAGGGCCTTGGGACCAGAGCGGGAGCGGATTCCGCAAAAGCTGGCGTAACCGAATCCGACGTGGCCCTGGAGGGTTGAGCGGGACGGGAAGGCCGTGCAGTCCGTCGATTCCGGGGCCCCATCCGCGGTAGCCCCACCGGTCGGCCGATGAAGCCAGCCCGGAAAGCCGGTCGGACTTGCACGGTGAAGCGTCTTTCATCCATCAGCGGAAGGGGCGTGTGCCGTCCTCACTTGACCGCGATTTCGGATTTCCGAGTACAACCTGACTTCTCCCGGGTATCTTCGCGGCCCTTGGAACGTAACTTGCGGAACGACCCGTACCTGAATTGAGAGTTAAGTCGAGTGAACACCAGCACCCAGTTGGAGAACGGTCACGCCCGAGTGGTTGTGATGTTTGGATCGCAATCCGGTAACGCCGAGCAGCTCGCCAAGAATTTTGGTCGGCAGCTCAGTGCGCTCGGCTACGAATCCGCGGTCGTCGATATGGCCAAATTCCGCGAAACCGACCTGACACGGGAGAGTTGGCTCCTGGCGGTGTCGAGCACCTGGGGCGAGGGTGAACCACCCGACAATGCCGTGGAGTTTTGGGAGCACCTGGAATCCGCAGAGGCGCCACGTTTGGAAAATCTCCGATTCTCCGTCCTCGGATTGGGCGATACCGATTACCAAATTTTCTGCGGCATGGGGAAGAACCTCGACCGCCGCTTTGAAGAATTGGGCGCGCAGCGTTTCGCACCACGGACCGATTGCCCATTGGAATTCGACGAACCCGCCCAACAGTGGTGGGGTTCGGTGACGAGCAAACTGCAGGAACTGGCTCCCGTCGCCGCGCCCACGGAAGCCGCCGCCGCATCGGAGGAAGAAGAAGTTCCCGACGGTTACTCCAAGAAACGCCCCTTTCCCTCGCCGCTCAAGGTCCACCAACATCTCTGCGCTCCAGGTTCACCCAAAGACACTCGGCATTTTGAGTTCAGCCTCGAAGGATCCGGGTTGACCTACGAAGTGGGCGACGCCCTCGGCCTCGTTCCCCGGAATGATCCTGGATTGGTGGACGAATTGTTGCAACGCGCTGGGTGCTCCGGGGAAGAAGCGGTCCGCACCCCGGAAAATCGGGAGACCTCGTTGCGCGAGGCGCTCATCGGAAGCTACGCGATCACGGGGATCTCCCGAAAATTCCTTAAGGATTTCGCGGAGCGGGCCCACGACTTTTATCTCAAGCACCTCCTCCTTCCGGAGATGAATCGGGATTTCCAAGCCTGGTGCGAAGGCCGCGAAATCATCGACCTCTTCCTTGCGTTCCCGAAGGTGACTTACTCCGCGACGGAGTTGGTGGCCGCACTCGGCAAGCTCAATCCGCGTCTCTACTCGATCGCGTCCAGCCTGAAGAAACACCCAGACGAAGTCCACCTCACCGTGGCTCGCGTCGAGTATCAAACCTTGGGCCGCCGTCGGCTCGGTGTGGCTTCGACCTTCCTGGCGGATCGCTTGCCGAATGGCGACACCGCTGGCGTCTTCGTCCAGCCGGCCAAGGGTTTCAAACCACCGGTGGATCCCAACGTGCCGATGATCATGGTCGGCCCCGGCACCGGGATCGCCCCTTTCCGCGCTTTCCTCGAGGAGCGCGAAGTCACCGGCGCCACCGGCCGCAACTGGCTCTTTTTCGGGAATCCGCACCGGGCGACCGATTACTTTTACGAGGAGGAATTTGAAGCCTATCGCGCGAGCGGCTTCCTCACCCGGCTCGATCTGGCCTGGTCCCGCGATCAGGGTGCCAAGGTCTACGTGCAGCATCTCCTCGCCCAGCAAGGCGCGGAGGTCTGGGCCTGGCTGGCCGACGGAGCTCACTTCTATGTCTGCGGCGACGCCGTTAAGATGGCCAAGGACGTCGATGATGCTTTGCACGCGCTGATCGCCACCCATGGCGGAATGAGTGAAGAGGGCGCAGCGGAGTATGTGAAACAGATGAAAAAGAACAAGCGCTACCAGCGCGACGTGTATTGACTCGCCGTCCTCGTAGCGGCCAAAGGGTTTGGGGAGTGATCGCGGCAAGCCCCCCAATGTTGCATCTCGCCCTCCATTGTGGCACGCTGCGGCCATGACCAAGGCACATGAGGAAATCATCAACTTCATCGCGGCGGGACCCACCAGCAAGGCGGTGATCGGCTTTACTGCGTCTCCTGAAGTCAAGCAGCGGGTCGAGGATCTAATCCGCAAACAGAAGCGTGAAGAATTGCTGGCGGAGGAGTCGGAGGAACTGGCGGACTATGTGCAACTGGAGAAGCTTATGAGGCAAGCCAAGGCGAGGGCGAGAACCTTGGTCGGGCGTGAGTGAGACTTACATTTCCACCGAACTGCGGCGGCTCGTGGTGACGCGCGCGGGCAGACGCTGTGAGTATTGTCTCGTTTTTGAGGATGACACCTACGTGGGCTTCCAGATTGACCACATCATTAGCGAAAAGCACGACGGACCGACCATTGAGCACAACCTCGCGCTGGCTTGCCTTTTCTGTAACTTGAACAAGGGCAGCGACATCGGTTCGCTCGATGATGGCGGAACGTTCACCCGATTGTTCCATCCGCGTCAGGATCGATGGGACGCGCATTTCCGCTTTAACGGACCCCGCATCGACGGGTTATCGGCGGTGGGAACGGTCGCTGCCAAGCTCTTGCGATTCAATGATCCTCACCGCATTGAAGAGCGCCAGGCGACGATGTCGCTGTAGCGTTGGCGCGAGGTGAGGCGGAACGGGTTCCCGTTCAGACGGTCATTCGTTCGGAAGCGGAAGCGCTGCCGCTACTTACGGCGAGGGAGGCTTTGCCGCCGCCTTGGCCGCAGCCTCCAAAGCCTTCTGTTCGTCCGGAGTCAGAATGCGCCGCAGCTCCAGGTTCCGGGCCAGCGGCTTGGCGGCTTCGTAGATCGCGTCCGCTTTTTCCCGTGCGGCGTTGCGGCAGGCATTGAGCTTTGGCATCACCTCGGTCAGAATTTGTTGCTGACGGAGATCGTCCCCAGGGTAATTGACCCGGACCCGCTTGACCTCCTGCCATAGGTCGCGCATCGGGCGAATGACGCTGAGATATCGTTCTTGGTTCATCTTGGCGATCGCCTGAGCCCGTTTGTATTCCGGCCGTTCCCAGAGCAGATGGAGATCGATTCCCCGGGTCAATTGGTCTGACGTGAATGTATCCATCAGCTCCCCGGCGATGCGCAGTTCGTATTTCCCTTCGGTCAGGCCGATCACCTGAAGCCGCTCCCGGTTGAACCGTTCATCGATCCCGGCGAGTTGCGACCCGATGAAGGCGTCCTCCGGCATCGCCCACGGCAACGACTTGGCCAACCAGATGAAGCTGACTTGGCTGACACTTCCGCTCAATTGGCTCAAACTCCCGCCGGTCGCCTTCGCTCGCCAGGCCGGATCGCCCGCCGTGTGGATGAGGAGAATATCGCTGACCCGCTCCGCGCCCTCTGGAGACAAGACATCGACCACCGCTGCGGCCATGACCGCATGTCCCCCGGAGTCTGGCAACAACCCCTCGGGCACCAGGCTGAACGCCAGATTCACCTTGCGCTCCCGGGCTGTGGCCGCGCCGAGGGCGCCCCAGGCATCGACGAACCGCAACCGCCGATCCATCGCCACGTCGCCGAGCAGCGCGGTGAAGTAGCCCATCACCCCGTTGTAATCCGGTGACAAATTCGACAACCGGAAGCGATAGGACTCATCCGCAGCCACGCGCTCCCGGTGCGTCCGGGAATCAACAAGCGGTGGAGACATCAGGAAAGGATGAACCTTGGCCGCTTCCAGCCGGTCCAGGAGTTCCACGAGATTCACCTGGAAGGCCCGGGCCTTGGCCGGATCGAACGGGCCCAATCCTCCGTCCCAGGTCCCCAGTTGCACGATCGCGTAATCCAGTTTGCGCTCCAGAACATCGAGATCGAGCCGCTCCAGAACGTCGCCTGCGGTGTCGGTCTTGGCCCCCGCGTTGTAGAAGACCATCTTGCGATCCGGGTAGCGCGTGTAAAAGAAGTTCTCCACATACTGGCACCAGCGTCCGTCGTAGACCGATTCATCCCCAATGAAGCCGAAGGCTTGTCCTGCGGAATACGTGAAGTGGGGAGGATACGGCGGATTCGCGCCTGCGGGGAGGAGGACGCAGGCGAGAACGAGCAGACCGGCGGCAAGCGGACGCATGGAGGGACCTTCCGGGTGGCCCCGCCAACTTTCAAGCCGGATCGGGCTCCGCCGCTTGAAGGCAACGCAGCAGACCGCCGTCCGAAGTTGACTGACCGGCCTTCCTCCGCTCCTTCTCAGCCATGAACCGTACGACCCAGGCCGCCATCATCTTTGCCCTTGCCTTGGTGACTCTCGGGGTCGCGATCTGGGGCCGGGTTCTCGGCAAAGGAGCCGAGGCCGCCATTCGCGAGCGCCAAGGCCTTGAGCAACGGATCGATCAAGTCCAGACCCTGCGGACCCAGCGCCTCGCGCTCGCCCACCGGATGAAGAAGATTTACGGGCGGCAAGCGCAACTTCAAGCCGTCCAGGCCCCGGCCGACGAAATCGCCAAGTTCACGGAGGAAATCATCCTCTCAGAAAAGCGCCTCGCCGAATTGGACGCGGCACTGGCCAAAGCCGAGTCAGCGGCAAAAGCTCCCGCCCTACCGGCACCATAAGCCGTAGAAGGGGATTCCCGATCCCCGATTCCCGGTTCTCGACTCCCGCTCAATGCCCCGTCGAAGCGGCGGCCAAAGCCGTAACCGGATTCACGATGGCGTCCTTCAACTTCTCGGACGTGGCGGCCTTGAGTTCGTCGCGGAATTTCGCGATGAAGCTTTCCGTCGGCCAGGAAGCCGCTTCGCCAAAGGCGCAAATCGTGCGGCCATCGATCCGGTAAGCGACGGATTCCAACGTATCGACGTCGTCCGGTGAAGCTTGCCCGGCCACGATCCGATCGGAAATCTTCTTCATCCAGAGAGAGCCTTCGCGGCACGGGGTGCACTGGCCACAACTCTCGTGAGCGTAGAAGGCGTTGATGTTGTTGAGGACCCAGGCGATCGAACGGCTGTCGTCGATGACGATCACCCCGCCAGAACCAGCCATCGATCCACAAGCGGCCAGGGAATCGAAGTCCATCGGGATGTCCCAGATGCCGATCTCACGATCTTTCAGCTTAAACTTTTCATCGGCCCGGAGGACCTTGGCCGAGCTGCCACCAGGAATGACGGCCTTGAGCGTGCGACCGTTGCGCAAGCCTCCGCACATCTCATTGATGAGTTGACCCATGGTTACTTTGCCGACTTGAACCTCGAAATAGCCCGGCTTCTGGACATCCCCGCTCACGCAGAGAATCCGGGTGCCGGTGTTGTTCGGGGTGCCCAGCTTGGCATACTCCGTCCCGCCCATCTTGAGGATGTGGGTCACGTGACACAGCGTTTCCACGTTGTTCACGATCGTCGGGCAAAGATAGAGGCCCATCGCGGCCGGGAAATAGGGAGGCTTGATCCGCGGGTAGGGCCGCTTGCCTTCCAGGCTTTCGATCAGCCCGGTTTCTTCCCCGCAAATGTAGGCACCCGCCCCGCGATGGACGTGGATCTCCAGATCGAAACTGCTCCCGAGAATGTTCTTGCCGACGAACCGATTAGCGCGGGCTTCCTCAATGGCCGCTTCGAGGATCTGGGCGGCGTAGGGAAATTCTTCGCGGATGTAAATGTAAGCCGTGTGACAGCCGATCGCGAACGCCGTGATCACCATGCCCTCGATGAGCTGGTGCGGGTCCTGATGCATGATGTAGCGGTCCTTGAAGGTACCCGGCTCGGACTCGTCCGCGTTGCAAATCAAGTAGACCGGCTTGGTGTTGCCCGGCGGGATAAACCCCCACTTCACGCCGGCGGGGAAACCCGCACCGCCCCGTCCCCGGACCCCGGCCGTTTTGACCTCGGCCTGGATCTCGGCGGGAGCCATCGTGATGGCTTTCTTGAGGGACTCGTAACCGCCGTCGCTCAGATACGTTTGGATTCCCGGATCGTAACCTTCCCGGTCGATGTTACGGAAAATCATCCGATACTCGAACGGATGCGGAGTCTTGCCTGCCTTGTAGGTGATGGACATGCCGTGAGGAGATACGAACGATCAGGAATAACGGTCGAGGAGCTTGCGGGCATCCTCCGGGCGGACCTGCTCATGCAAGTCATCGTTGACCATGCAAACCGGACCCGTGCCGCAACTGGCCAAACATTCGGCGAACTCGATGCTGAATCGCCCGTCCTTGGAAACACAGATCGGGTGGTGATGATCCGCATGGCTCCGGTCGATCCCGGCTGTTTCGGAAAGCTTGTCCATGAGGACATGGCTCCCCGCCATGGCGCAGGAGAGGGTCCGGCAGACCCGGATATGAAAGCGACCCGGCTCGGTTTGCCGGAAGCCTGGGTAAAAGGTGAGGACTTCCATCACTTGGATCGGCTCCAACTCCAACTTCGCGGCGACCCATTGGACCAAGTCCTCCGGCACATAGCGAAAGTGGCCCTGGATCGCGTGAAGGGCGGGGAGGAGAGCGCTGCGCTTGTCCGGATAACGCGTGAGGCGCTGATCGATCTCCTTTTCAACCTCGACAGGGACCTGATGCGGCATTCTGCCAGCAGCATGCTGTTCGCGAAAAACCGCCGCAACGGGAATTTGTGAAATTTTTCACAAGCGCCCCGCTCTAGCGTGCCTCTTGAATCTTGAAAGGAGTCCTCCGGAAAAATAGTGCAACGTTTTGGCCCCGTCGGCGTCTGATACCCTGACCGCAGCGGCCCAGATCGCCGCTTGGCAGTCTGATTACTACAAATCCAAACTACTGAATCCCGAAAACATCATCATGAAAAAGCTCCTCACCTTCTTCGCCGCACTCCTGGCCACCAGCGCCCTGGTCGTCGCCGGTGAATACCAAGACATCAGCATCGAAGAACTCTCCAAGGCCATCGCTGACGGCAAGGTCACCCTCCTCGATGTGAACGGTTCTGGCTCCTATGCCCGTGGCCACATCCCCGGTGCCATCGACTTCAAGGCACAGAGCGCCGAAATCGCCAAACTCCTTCCCGCCGACAAGGAGCAACTCGTCGTCGCCTATTGTGGCGGCCCGGGCTGCAACGCCTACAAGGCCGGTGCGCAAGCTGCCGCTGACCTCGGTTACAAGAACGTCCGCCACCTCGCCGCCGGAATCAGCGGCTGGCTCGACGCCGGCAAGCCGACCGAAGCGAAAAAGTAACTTTCTCATTCGGGATCTTTCTGATCCCGTTGTCTGAATGAATTCAGCGGTGTCGCGATCCCTCGCGGCACCGCTTTTTTCGTAGCGGTGGCTTCCAGCCGCCGTACAAATCCGTTGCCTTTTCGCAAAACCTTCCCACCGTCCCCTCTCCTTCCTCCGTTTCTCCCTTCTCCTTTCTCAAAGAAATGCCCGTTCTCGTCGCCGGATCGATCGCTCTCGACCAAATCAAAACGCCCACCGAACATTCCGGTGAAGTCCTCGGGGGCTCTGCTTCTTACGCCGCCGTCGCCGCCGCCTTCAGCGCCCCGGTCAATCTCGTCAGCATCGTCGGCACGGATTTCCCCGAACAGCACGTCGAACTCTTCCGTTCCCGGAACATCAATCTCGATGGTGTCGAAATCGTCCCGGACGGCAAGACCTTCCGCTGGTCCGGTGAATACTTCGGCGATCTCAATTCCCGGGAAACGCTCGACGTCCACCTCAATGTCCTGGCTCATTATTCGCCCGAACTGAATCCCGCCTATCGGCAATCGGACATCATCCTCCTCGCCAACGCAGGCCCGGACAGCCAGCTCAAGGTCCTCCGCCAGTGCGAGAAGCCGGCCTTCACGATCGCCGACACCATGGATCTTTGGATCACCACGATGCGCGACGAACTCCTTGAGGTCCTCGCCGCCGTCGACATGCTTGTGATCAACGAAAGCGAAGCCCGCCAACTCACCGAGACGAACAATCTTATCGTCGCCGGCGAACGCATGGCCGCGATGGGCCCACGTTTTGTCATCCTCAAAAAAGGCGAACACGGCTCCCTCCTCTTCGGCCGCGACGGCGAATTCTTCACCACCGGTGCCTATCCCTTGCGCGCCGTTCACGATCCCACGGGAGCGGGCGACAGCTTCATCGGCGGCTTGGCTGGCTACCTGGGCGCCCTCGGCCACAAGAACATCGGCCTCCCCGAACTGGCCGAAGGCATCATCCTCGGCACAGTGACCGCCAGCTTCACCTGCGAAGAATTCGGCCTGCGCAAGCTCGTCTCCACCAGCAAAGCAGAGATCGACGCCCGCAGAGACGCCTTCCGCCAGATGGCGCGGCTGCGCTGAGGGGTGGTTCCTGGTTCCTGGTTATTGGTTGGCCGCCCGGCCGGAATCCTCTCCGGTGCCGTCCTCTTCTTCGAGGGTACCGAGGTCGTGCAATCGCACAAACTCCCGGACCTCCTCCATCATCCAGGCATCGCGAAAGGCGAACCAGGCCTCGCGCTCCTCGGGGAAATCCTGGAGCACTCCCTTAAACACGGCAAACGGACGCGGCCCGCGCAACGCTCGGAACAACGACCGCCGGCACTCCCCCTCCGCCAACTCCTCCAGGTATCGCTCCATGCAGCGGAAGCCTTCCCGGGAATCGAGCGGATCGATCATAAGGAAGCGATCCGGATTCTCATCCGGGTCTTCCTCCAGGCCGGCCTCCTCCCAAGAAAAATCCATGGTCAACGGAAACGCCGCCCCGTCTTCCCGGTCCCAATACCAAGTCACCCCGCTATGATCTTCCAGCGCGGTGGCGATGTCAGACAGATGAATGTTCGTGAGTTGCATGACAAACCCGTTCGGATCTGACCCCAAGATGAAACGTGCCGGAGAACGGTCAATCCGGAAATCGCAGATCGTCGGAAGCCGCTCATGCCTCATGACCCACTGCATGTTCGCCTGAACTTTCCTCTTGCATCCCCTCAGGCCGCGTTCTAAAGATTGCTGCATCTTAGAACACTGCATCATGAACAATACCACCTTTCATCCCAATCCTTCCTCCGCAATGTCGCCCCGTGAGGCCGCTCCCGCGTTTGAGCGCACCCCGGACTACTCCATCTACAAACCCAACAACCGCGGCACCGGTGGAGTGATCCGCTTCGGCCTGAACCACGTCAAAGCCGCCGTATTCGTCGACGCCGCAGCCCAGTCCGGGGAGAAGCAATTCGACTGGGCTCAAAAGATCACCATGAAGTGGGGCCTTGCCGATCTCGGTGCCGCGCTCGCCGTGCTGCAAGGGCGCCTGCCGGAAGCCAAATTGTTCCATCAGACCGAGCACGCCAGCAGCGCCTTCGAACTTGTCCTCCGGGACGACCCCAACCGCGCTCCCTTGCTAATGAGTCTCTCCCGGCAAGAAGCCGCAGACAAGTCCCTACGAAAAGTGACCATCCCCGTCTCTCACGCGGAAGCAGCCCTCCTGGAAACCGCCTTGAGAAACGCCGTCACCAGTCTAATCGGATGGTGAGCCGTAGTAGAAGCTGCGTCCCGCAGCTTATCATGAGAATCAAGCAAGAAGACGCCGTTGAAGGCGGAGTTCCATCGCAGTCAGCCCACCAGCCGGACCCGCTCCCGGATCATTTCCGGGCTCATCCCCGCCAAGCGCAAGGATTGCAGCGTGCAGCTCTGATCCCGCTTGGCGAATCGCTTGCCCGTCTCATCGAGCAGCAATCGGTGATGGTGATAAGCCGGCTCGGGAAGACCGAGGAGTGCTTGGAGAAGGCGATGCACGTGGGTCGAATCGAAGAGATCCTCCCCCCGGGTCACCAGGGTCACCCCTTGCAACGCGTCATCCACCGTCACGGCCAGATGGTAGCTGGTCCCGATGTCTTTGCGGGCCACGACGATATCGCCCAGGAGATCGACCCGTGCTGCCACCCTTCCGGCCCGGCCATCTCGCCAGCTGAGTGGGCCGGTGATTTGGGTGGCGGCGGTGATATCGAGACGCCAGGAAGCTTCCCGGCCTTCGGCCAATCTCACCGTCTTTTCTGCAAGCCCGAGCCTCCGACAGGTTCCCGGATAGACGGGCCCCTCAGTCCCATGCGGAGCCATTCCCGCACGGCGGACCTCGTCCTCGATCTCCTTTCGGGTGCAGAAGCAGGGGTAGATCACCCCCAAGGCTTTGAGTTGGCCAAGCGCCGCCCGATAATCGTCGAGATGCTCCAACTGCCGCCGCACCGGTTCCGGCCAGCTCAGGCCCAGCCAGGCGAGGTCCTCGAAAATCCCTTCCGTCCATTCGGGGCGGCAGCGGGACGGATCAATGTCCTCGATCCGGAGCAGAAAATCACCCCGGTCTGCGGCAAACCACGCGGAGGCGGCATGGCCAAGATGGAGTCGACCAGTCGGACTGGGAGCAAAGCGGGTGATTGCCGTCAATCAGTACTTGGGCGCAGCGGGGACGCGATTCTTTTCGAACCGCTGATTGGGGTGGAAGAGGAACCCAGGATTCGACGAGATGAGTTGGTAGTCACGGAGGATGAACTCCGGGAGGATTTGGTTGCTATTGGGATCGTAAACCCGCTGCCCGGAGAATTCGCCCATGAGCTTGTATTCGAAATTGTGATCGAAGCCTGGACGGTGCCCGGCGGAACCGTCCTCGGGAAGCCGATCCGGAGCCCTCTTGGATTTCTCCCCCATCATGACGAGTTTGGCGTCCTCCCATTGCTGGCCAGGCTTGCGCACGAATCCCCAGAAATTCGTTCCCTCCAGCCAATAGCGACGTCCAATGTAATAGTTGCCCGGGGTTTCCGCCTGGATCTGGGCGCGACGCGCGAGCACGGCGGGGTCGTTCGGATCAAGCCGCCCCGAGGAAGAAGAAACGGTCGAACAACCGGTCACTAGGAGAAGGGCAAGAAATGAAAGAAGAGAAATCCGGGAGGACATGGGGAGAGAATCGCGATGGCCAAGCTGGCTGTTCAAGGAAATTCGCAAAACCGTGGACGCCAAAGTCCACCGGAACAGTCATTCGAATCATTCGAGGCCTCCTGCAAGCGATTCCGAAACTTGAATTCTTAGGCCGGATCGGGGATGTCTGTGAGACGGCACTTCTCCCCCGCGCCATGTCCCGGTTGCCCTTCCCTCTCGCGGTCCTGACGCTCGCCCTCCCGGTCCACGCGGACGAGCAACTGTCCGCAGGCGCGGCCCTCCAACTGCTCGATGCGGGCGACGCCGCTCAGGTGATCGAGATGCGCGGCAAGGAGGGCCAACCGCAACCCGTCCACTGGAACATCCTCACTTACGACCGGCAGAGCCCTGTCTATCTCCGCGCCTTGGAGATCCGGTCGGGCCGCGTCGACGACGAAGGGGAATCCCACGCATTCTACCCCTCAAGGCTTCCCGACGGTCGTTTCGATCTCATGCGACTCCGAATCGACTCCCCGGTTGCGTTCGAGATTCTCGGACTGCAGGCCGGAAAAGCCGGGATTGGCTTCGATTCGGTCGATTACCTCCTCTACTGCCGTCCCTTCGACAGCGAACCGGTCTGGCGTCTCACCGCAGTCGACCGGAGCGGACGACTGGCCGGGATCGTCGATCTCTCCGGGGAAAGTGGCAGCGTGCTCCGGACGGTCTGGTATCGGTGGCCCGTCCGTGACCGCGGATTCCCTGAGATCATTGATTCCGCGATGAATGGAGAACCGCCCGTTCCAGTTGCGCCACCGGCCCCCGCCGTCCCACCGTCGGTGCCGCCGCCCATGCCTTCCAACCTGCCCCAACAACCGGCGGCGTCCAAAGCGGTCGTGGCTCCGGCCGATCCGGGTTCGCCGTTCGAATCGGACCCGGTGAAAGTGATTCCCCTGCCCCCTGCGAACCCGAATCCATTGCCCGGTGCGGATCCGAAACCCTGAAGCCCCGCAGGATAGCCTCTGGCGATTCTTTGTCGTGTGGGTCTTGGGCGTGGGGCTAGGCGGAGGCCTCCTCACCTTCAGCTCCATCGTCGATCACTCCGCGTGGAAGGAACAATCCTCGGAGTCCGACGAGCGGCTCTTCTTGCGCTACGTCGATCAACTGACGGAAGTCCACCACGTCCTCGAAGACCATCCACAATCGCCACGCTGGCTCCCGTGGCTGGTGGGCTACCGCGACGGCGGGGAGGTGCTTGAGGACATCGCCATGGCCTACCGCGGAGCGAAGGCTGGCGGATTCCTTCCCGAGGCAGCTGGAGACGAACCTAGCGACCGTGCCAACCTGCCCCAAGATCACCAGGGACATCCCGCGTTCCGGCGGTTTCTTGTCTTGGGGATCGCCCAAATCATCGTGATTCTGGTGGCGGTACCCTTCGCGGTGGCCGCTATGCGACGCCTGTTCAGCAGGCACACTCCGCAACGGCGCGGAATCTGGGTCCGGTGGAACCCAGGCGTCGGCTTGGCCTTGGCCTTCTGGTCCCTGCTTCTCTTCCAAATGGCCGCCGCAGTCACTTACGAAGTGGTTGCTCAATGGGCCCCTGTGCTGGCCGAATCGCCCTGGGCCCCGGCGACGAACAACGCCATTTACCTCATCCTACAAGGCGGACCGGTGCTCGCCTGCGCCCTCTTCTTTCTTCCCAAGTGGCGGCATTTCGCCCGGGTCCTTGGGCTCGGCGCACCGATCCTCTTCCGGCCCGCCACCTGGGCCCTCGGTATGGGATTGTTCGGGATGGACATGGTCCTCAACATCGTTCTCTACGAGATCGAGAAGCTCGGCGGAGTCACCGATACCCGGGACTTTCTCACCGTCTCCTTGATCGATGCCCCGCTCCCGGGATTGCTTTCGGAATTGTTCACCGCCGCCATCATTGCCCCAGTTTGCGAAGAGATTCTCTTCCGGGGCTTCCTCTTCAACTCGCTCCGGGGAAGACTCGGGCCATGGGCTGCCGCGATCCTCTCCAGCCTGATTTTTGGTGGCCTTCACTATTATTCGTGGTTCGGAATGGCGGCGATCGCGTTGTTCGGCATGTTCGCCTGCTGGATCTTTGCCCGGACCGGATCGCTCTGGCCCGGCATCCTCCTTCACGCCATCTCCAACGCCTTCATCACCATGGGCACCTGGTACGCCTACTCCGAATTCCCCTCCCCTTCGCCATGACCGTGAACCCCCAAGAACTCCTCGTCTGGCTGGGCACGCGACTGGACGACAATCTCGACGCTCTGCGCCGCTTGGTGGCGATCAATAGCTTCACCGCCAATGCCGAGGGCGTGAATGCCCAGGGACGCCTCACTGCGGAGCTCTTCGCGGACCTCGGGTTCACCGCAGAATTCATCGCCTCGGAAACCGCCGGCTACGGCCACCATCTCTTCCTCTCCCGGCCAGCCCATCAGCCCGGCGCCCGCCGCATCCTCCTCGTCAGTCATCTCGATACCGTTTACCCGCCGGAAGAAGAACTCGCCCACGATTTCCGCTGGGATCCGGCACCGGAGGAAGGAAGGATTTATGGCCCCGGCACGATCGATATCAAGGGAGGGACGACCCTCCTCCTCCTCACCCTGGAAGGGCTGCGGCGATTCGCTCCCGATGTCCTTGAGGCGCATACCTGGGTTCTCGCCTTCGATGCCTCCGAAGAAGTCATCTCCCGGGATTTCCCCACCCGGACTACCGAGCGTTGTCCCGGTGGGGCCGTCGCCGTGCTCGTGTTTGAAGGAGGTCCACTGGTCAACGGGACGTGGCAGATTGTCCAATCTCGCAAGGGCCGGGATCTTTTTCGGATCACAGCACGCGGGCGCGGTGCCCATGCCGGGAGCGCCCACAAGGAAGGAATCAACGCGATCGTTTCCCTTTCCGCCGCCGTCCAGGAAGCCGCCCGGCTCACCGATCACGGGGCCGGACTCACTGTGAACGTGGGCCTGATCCGCGGTGGGACCGTGGTGAACCGGGTGCCCCACGAGGCCAGCGCCGAACTCGAAGTCCGGGCCTACGACCCCGCGCTTCTGGATCAAACCGCCCAAGCCCTTGAGGCACTTGCTTGTCCGCTCGGGCCCGATCAAGCGGAGATCCGTGTCGAGTGCATCGGCCGTTCCCCCGCCTGGCCCGCCAGTCCCGAAAGCATCGACCTCGCCAGCCATTGGATCGAGGCGGCCCGCGCCCTGGGGCTGACCTTGCAACCAGGCCCGCGCGGTGGGCTAAGCGACGCCAACTACCTCTGCCATCTCGGACCCACGCTCGATGGCCTGGGTCCTTCCGGCGGAAATGCGCACTGCTCCGAACGCGCTCCGGATCGCAGCAAACTCCCCGAGTATGTCGAACCGGGCACCTTCGCAACCAAGGCGGCCATCAACATTGCAGCCTTGCTCCGGCTTCTCTCCTAGCTAGTCTTCTCCGATGCACCCCTCCCTGTTCACCAAGCTCCGGCTCCTCGGCCTAGTCGTCTGTCTCAACCTCGCCGGATGCATCGGGCTTGAGCAGACGGTCGAACTCAACCCGGATCTTTCCGGCCGGGCCAAGGTCGATCTTTCGATGACCAACCCGATCGGTGGAATGCTCGCGGCCATGACCGGCGACGTCCTCAAGGAGGCACCGCCGGAAGCCCGGGCCGAGCTGGACAAGCTGACGGAGAGTGAGCTGGCGCGGACCTTTGCCAAGAAAGTCCTCCAGGATGCCAGGGGGGTCGAAGCCTGGGAGAAGGTTGAATTCCACTCCACCCCCGATCACAAAGTGACCTTTTCGGGCGTTGCCTACTTCCGTGACCTCAACGAATTCTCCGTCACCGCGCAGGCGGAAGAGTCCGGTCCCGGCAATTTCAGCGGGCTGCTCCGTGGGGAACGCACCGCAGATGGCAAGCTCCGCATCGGCATGCCTCCGGCTCCGGCGGCACCGAAACGAAAAGGCACTCCGGTGCCAGCGGCGGAACTCGCGAAAGCCGTGGCCGCAATGAAGGAGCAGTGGGCGACGATGGGTGGGATGGCCGCCATGCTCATGAAGGACGCCCACAGCCTCCACCGAGTGCGGGTGGGAGGCGAGATCGAGACCGCCCAGTCCTGGCAACGGACGTCTGGTGATCAGGCCGAGCTGAAGTTGGAAATGAGTGCCGTCATCACCAGCTTCTCCACCCTCATGGAAGACGAGGAATTCCTGCGCAAAACGCTTTCGGAAAACGGCGTGGACGAGCAAGGCATGCCGGTCATTGATGAGTCCGTCGTAAACCGCCTGATGTTCGGCACCAAAGGAAATCCGGAACTCCTCATCAAGCCGGGCGCTCCGCTCTTCGACTACCAGGCCGAAGTGACCCGGGCCCAGAAGGAGCAGACGCCGGAATTGCAAAAGCTCATCAAGGAGGCCGCTGAGGGAGCAGAAGACTCGCCGTTTCCGTTCTAGTAGAAGCGGCGTCCCGCCGCTTACCAACTCACATGGACCCAGACCAAGCCGAACTGAAGGCCACATTCCTCGATCCCCACGCCCCGGTGGTGATCACTCAGGCAAACCTCCCCCATTGGCACCAGGCCGACGCAACCTATTTCCTCACCTTCCGGCTGGTCGATTCACTACCAAAAGAAAAGCTCGAGCAACTAACCCAGGAGCGCGATGACTGGTTGGCAACTCATCCCGAACCGATCAGCGAAGTAGATTGGGCGGAATACCACCGGCGCTTCTCCGCAACGATTGAACACTGGCTCGATCAAGGCTCCGGCTCCTGCGTTCTCGACTTGCCGCAGTGTCGGCAGATCGTCGAAGACGCCCTCCGCTACTTCGATGGCCAGCGCTATCAACTCGGCGAGTTGGTCGTCGCCGCCAACCACGTTCATGTGATTGTCAGGACACGCAACGGTCACGACCTCAGCGAAATCCTCCATTCCTGGAAAGGCTTCACGTCCAAAGAGATCAGCAAGGTAGAAGCGGCGTCCCGCCGCTTCTACCCATTCTGGACCCAGCTCAACGCTAGACGCCAAACCTCTGTGAAATCCCGCCCCTACCAGCGCCCCGTTTGGCAAAAGGAATCCTACGATCACATCGTGAGATCCCCGGAAGCGTTGTGCAAAATCGAGGAGTATATTCGGGATCATGATCGATCGAGATGGAGTTAAGCGGCGGGACGCCGCTTCTACTCTGGGCGAGCCGATCACGGTCGACGCCTTGACTGGTCCGATCGGATTGCTCGACCGGGAGCCGTGTCTGGATGATGCGGGCGGACCGGCTGGGTGGGTGATTTTGCAGCGCAAGGGCGGACACCGCCATTCCATCGACGACGTCCTCACCGCTTGGTATGCGCTTCAGGTTTCCCCGCCGGTGACCCGGCACCTCGACCTCGGCACCGGCATCGGCACGGTCGGCTTGCTCACTCTTTGGGGGATGGGACCGGAAGCCAGGCTGACCTGCGTCGAGGCGCAGGACATCAGCTATCGGCTGCTCCAGGCGAACATCGATACCAACGGGCTGCGGCATCGGGTCGAGTCTTTCCACGGCGATCTCCGCGAGTTGGCCTTGGATCGGACATTCCCCTTGATCACCGGCAGCCCACCCTATTTCCCGCCCGGTTCAGGGGTGATGCCTCAGGACTCTCAAAAAGCGCACGCCCGATTCGAACTGCGCGGCGACGTCAGCGATTACGCGAAGGCGGCGGCCGCCCATCTGGAAGAAGACGGCTGGTTTGTCCTCTGCTTCCCCACCCCGCAAAAGCAACGCGCGCTCGACGGCCTCGCCGCCGCCGGCTTTACGGTCGTCCGCCTCCGGGACGTGATTCCCCGCGAGACGCTCGCCCCGCTCTTCTCGCTCTTCGCCTGCCAACGGGGACACAGTGGACCGACCACGATCGACGAACCGCTAACGGTGCGCTTCCAATGCGGCCGCCTCACCGAAGAAATGACCGCCGTGCGCCGGGTCTTCGGATTCCCCGCCGGGACGTTGCGTCAGAGCGCAGGAGCGTGAAAGCCACGCCGCCCCGGTCACGTGGTTGGCCTGCCCTCATGACTTTCGTCCCACTGAAGAACATCGAGGTCTGGCTGGGCGACGGAAAGTGGGACGTCATCCACTTCAACTTCGGGATTCACGATCGCGCCACCCCGCTCCCGGATTACACCCAACGCCTCGGTTGGATCGCTCCGTTACCAGAGCTGCGGTCTTGTTGCCTCTGTAGGAAACATCCACTAGCTTTCGCTTGATGAGAAAACCAGCCTGCACTCGATGAAGTCCCGCCCCCGAGAGATTTCCGTAAAGTCTGGTAAGATGGAGTTCATACGGAAGAATTCCAGTCATAACCAGTGGCGGGATTTCTATCGCACGGTGCTGTTGTTAAGTTGGCCGAGGTTCGTGCTCGTGGTCCTCGGTATATACTTTGGACTGAACGTGATCTTCGCGCTGGCCTATCTGAACGGAGAGGACAGCATTGCCGAAATGCCGCGTGGTTCCTTCTCCAGCGCGTTCTTCTTTAGCGTCCAGACGCTTTCCACGGTGGGATTTGGTCATCTTCATCCGATCACGACCTATGGCCATGTCGTCACGACAATCGAGATCTTGGTGGGGATGTTCTTTACGGCTGTGGTCACCGGATTGATCTTTGTGCGATTCTCCCGACCGGCGGCGAATTTGCTATTCAGCGAGCCGCTCGTGATCTGCCCATTTGACGGTCGACCTTCGCTCCAATTTCGGGTCGCCAACATTCAGCATCAACCCATGGTCGAAGCGGAGTTCCGACTCATGATGGTTCGCAAGGAGGATATCCAGGAGGAAGAAGGCGTCCGGCGCTTTTATACACTGAAACTAGAGTATAGCCATCTCATCATGTTTCCTTCCGCCCTCACGATTCGTCATATCATCGATGAGCAGAGCCCTTTATACGGCATCACGGAGGAGCAGCTGAGCAAATCCCTTACGCGCTTTTTCACCTCCATCGTCTGCATCGATACGGTCACTCAATCTTCCGTGCAAAGTCAGATGGATTACAGCTGGCAAGACGTTCGTTTCGATCATCGGTTCGTGGAGATCTACGTCGAGCACGAGGACGGGACGCTTGAAGTGGATTATGGCCGCATTCACGAAACAGAGCCGGTGGCCGAAAATCGGAGGTGAGGATCTGACTCTGTGGCTCCGCGAGTTGCAGCCGAGCTGACGTGATCCCGGGCACCTTCGCTTCTCTCCCCCTCGTCACGAACACCACACCCCATTCCCGCAACCGGCGACGCCTAGCGGCCGGTTCATCCCTGCGCCAGGCGAAGTCCAGTTCGTCCCAAATGTCCCTCACCAGATCCGCCACCTCGGGACGGAGCCGGGCGACGGCAACGTTTTTCCGGTCGCACTCCGCGACCAATCGTTTGCGCAGCCGCACCAAGCGTTTGACTTCGCGAAGCCGCCTACTGATCTCCTTGGCCGTTGGCATGGTGCATCGTTTCCCGCCGGCGGCCACCCGCTTGGCTTCTCCGGAGACCAGGGTTTCGGCCACGCGGAGCAGCTCGGTCTCCTTCACCATCGTGGGAAGCGTCCCCTGATTGGCCGCCAACCCATAATAAGTACGATCCCCCGCCCGGAAACCCGGTTCGCCCCGGGCGATCGCCAGGTTCAACGCCTGAAAGAAATGCGCGACATCGATCCGCAATGCCTCCTTTTCCCGGTTCGCCGCCGTCGTGGCCTCGGTCTGCTGGCCGAGCACCGCCCTCCAGTCGGAATAAGCGCGCCCAAAGACGGTCCGCACCCGAGCCAAACGGCCACTGGTCTTGGCGCTCAGCGGATGGATCTCGCCGGGCTGAAGCGAGTCGATCTTGTGCTGTGCTGCTGTCAAAGCGTCGAGGTGAGCTACGTCGGAACGGGGCAGGGGCAGGGCGCGGCGGGGCATGGGTGGATGGGGAGTTGGAGGGATCGAGGGATGGGGAGATGCGGGGGTGGGGAGATGGTTTAGATATCTGAATTATATGGATGGGTTTGTATTTTGCAGCAAGAACTAGAATTTCTGGATTCTTTTGCCTGCACTTTGTCACAGACGGCAGTGGACCTTTGCGGAACCGGTTGGGCCGTGTCGCAATGGGCATCGGAGCGCTCCGGTGGGGGTTGCGACACGTTACCCTAAAATCGGTGATGAGAACCACGGATTTCACGGATGGCGCGGATAATCAAAGGATTACGTCAACCGTTGGGTTCACTCAGAGAGGGAGGCGGAAAAAGCCGGGCATATGGCTCTTTATCCGTGCCATCCGTGTTATCCGCGGTTCCCATTTTCCTTTCTAGGGTTACGGAGGCTGGCGGAGACGGTGGGCGGCGGGTGCGACGTGGTGCCATGGGCAAGTGGTGGGGATCTAGGTCCTCCAAGCGCCGTCGCGAGGCCCGTGGGTCCCGCAGCATCCCCTCAGCAATCAAAAATCATCCCGCCTCAATCCTCAATGCCGCCGCACTCGCATTGAGGATTGATGATCCCGGGATTGATGATTGATGAGGGAGACATCAATGCGATGATGGAGAGCCCGGCGTAAAGCGGGCCGCTTGCGCTGGATTCAGCATGGCCAGGTAAGCTAGCTTGCCCTTGAATCGGGCCTCGTCTTCCGGGGATGCGCCGGGATTCGCTTGCAACCGATGAGCCATCGCGCGCAGTTTGCGGCGATCCTGTCGGGAGAGACCGGCCACGTCGTTGACGACCACACCGGTGACGCATTGCCGTCCTCGCCGCGTCCGGATGCTGGTCTTTCCCGCATTTACGCGGAATCCCTCCTCCGTGAGAAGCTTTTCCAGACGCCATACCAGCGACCGCGCCACCTTGTGATCCGCCGGTCCGGAAAAGGTGAGATCGTCCGCATAACGCGTGTAGACAAATCCCATCGACTTCGCCAAGCCTGCGATGCGCCGGTCCGCCTTGAGGAAAATGGCGTTGCAGATCCCCGGACTGGTCGGCGCGCCTTGGACGCAATGCCGGGGGCCGATGGGCACGTAAAAGCGTTCGTTCTCTACTTCCACCGGCTGACGCACCGCCTCCGTCATGAGGAGGGCGAGCGACGACGCCACCGGGTAACTATACCCCATCGCGATGAAGTAGCCCCTGACCCGCACGTAGGTCACCGTGGGGAAAAAGTTCTCCAGATCCACCCGGACCAAAATCCCCTAACCCACGTGAGGTTCCGCGTTGGTCCGGATGGAGCGACCCCGGCGAAAGCCGTGCGCGCATTCACTGACCGGGAGGCGGTCAATGAGCAACTGGTTCAACTGACGCTGCAATCGCTTAAGGTGACGCTTCGGCGCCATGATGAGCCGCTCCCCGCCGCTTCGTTTGGGGATGGCAAAGGTGATATAGTGCGGCTTGCGTTCGCGTTCCCGATGACAGGCGAAATACCAGAGCTGACGTTCCGTGATCCCAAGCGCGTGGGCCAGATCCGCCTCGGTCTTCCACACCGGCAAGCCCTGACGTTTGAGCTGCGCTTCATCCGCGATCAGGTCGCGCAACTGGCGCTGCGCCGTCCGCTGGGAGGGACTGAAAAGCCGCATGGCCTCCTCACGAACCATCACCTTGCGACGCCGGTCCTTGACCCGCTTGGGCAGGAGACGCCGGTCGCGCAAGGCCAAGCGGAAATGGTTCGGCTTGAGCGGTCCGCGCGCGGTGTCCACCGCTTCCTCCACGGCTTCCCCGGGATCGTCACCCGCCGGGCGCTGCAACCGGGAAACATCGCGACGCAAGGGACGGAACCAGCGCCACCACACGTATCGACCGAGTTGCCAAACACCCCAGAGGGCGAGCGCCATCAAGAGCAATGGGGGCGATCCGTCGTCGTCCCGGACCGCAAACATCATCACCGCCAGGGTCCGGCGGCTGTCCACTTTCGAAGCTCTGGACTCATGGCTCCCCCATTCGTTTCGAACGGTGGGGGACCGTGGCGTGGTTTGGGTGTCAATACACCGCCGCGGCGAAACACCGCGGAACAAATGGCTGAACAAGTTCCACCGCCGGACCCTGCATGGATGCATCATTCCTCCTCCTCCCCGTCTTCGTCAAGTTCCGGCTCTTTGGGACGCTCTGGCCCTGGCACGCTGACCGGCAAATCTCCCCGCTGGTCGTGACTCGCCTCCAAGAGCGCGATCATGTGGGCGCAGGGCCCTCGGGCAAAAAGGTTGTCCTGGAAAAACGGGCAGCCACAGGTGCCGAAAATGATCCGGCCCAAGTCGTTGACCACGATCTCCGTCCGCGCCTGCTCTCCGACCGTCCCCGCGACCCGCCACTCCCGGTAAATGATCTCCCGTTCCACCGGCCCGTCCGGCGTCTTGAGTTTGCGCATCTTGCGGGTCTCCTGGGGCTGGGCCTCGATCCCCGTGACCGCCCCCGAGCGCAGCAACTCCGCCGCTTCTTCCCGTCGCGCGTCCGGCGGATAGAGCCGCGCCTCATCAATCGGTTGCTCGAACAACTCCCGGTGCCGGAACGCGCGCGTCTCGACATCGAATATGGCCAGTCCGCGACGGCACAAGGTCTCGCAAGCACGCGCCACTTCGTCTACCGGACGTTCCAAAGCGGCGGCCAAGTCCTTGACAGGGGCAGTGAACTTCGTCCGCAGTTCCGTGAGGCACCGCTCCACCAAAGCTTCATCGGCCCGGCCCAATCCGCTGACTAAGTCAAAGCCGCCGCTGTCGGTAAATCGATTCCCGGACCAACCCGTCAACCCCAGCAGAAACGTCATGCCCGGCAGCTTCACTGCATAGAAGCTGGGCAAGCCGCGCCCCTTGAGATAAACATCCACCTGGGTGGCGAACGGCAGCACGGGTTGAAGCAAACGCAACCGCCGCCGGCCCCAGAGCCGGATGGAACGCGGCTCGGTGTAACTGTGTTCCGCCCCGCGCAACGGGATGACTTGTTCCCACGGCTCCAGGATGAGGCGCGCGTCCTCGCCAGGCGGGAATTCATAACGCATCGCCCGAGGGGAAAGCTTCGCCTTGGTCACCTGGAGAAAACGAATCGCCGCCACCAGATCGACCGGCCGCACCGTGAGCCGCGTCCCGGGCATGGCCATGGCCGCCTGGAGTTGGAGGAACCCCCGCACCCACGCCTCCGGCACCTCGACCTTTTGTTCGAATCGCCCTCCCCCGCCCTCCGTGCGCACTTCCAAACCTCCGGCATCGACTCGCAGCCAAGTGTCCCGGCTGGTGCGCATCTCCGCCAAGGCCGCCCAGAGCCAGGCCGTGAAGTCTACGTTCGTCGTCCCGGTCCGCACCTCGCCCTCGGTCTCGAAGAGGTCCCGATCGACGATCAGGCAAACGTAGGCGCTTTGATCCTGGCTGAAAGCCTCGAAAAACACCCGGCCCGGATGCACGGTGACGATGGGATCGAGCAGAGCGAACCGATCACCATCGCTCAACCAAAGGTCGTTGGACCAGATCACCTCCCCCACGGCGCGCAGGGCGGTGCGCAGGAGGAAGGCCTCCCGCTTCACCCGGCCGTGGAAACGCACGGGCCGCCGCTCGTCCGCCGTCAGGCCGAGGGTAGCCTCATCCCGGGTCGATTGTAACACGCTAGGCGAAGCGTAGTTAAAGAAGAACGGGATCATCTCCGGTAAACCGTGGGTTGTTCTGCGGCGGTGCACAAGCCGGGCCAACGATGCAGCAGACGGCCGAGCAAGCCGGTGAGTTCTTCCTTGGGATACTTGCGATCCGGCATCGCCATGGCGTCGCGGATGCGGGCCGCCAGAATCGCGGCGCTCTCCGGCGTGCCCGCAGCGTTCTCCAACGCGCGAAAGGCCAGCATGCGGGTCTTGCGATGCAGCGGACGCAGGAGCGTGCCTTGCAAGATGGACAAGTGCGTTTGCGCGATGGCCCGGGCGCGGTCGTCGTCGCACCCCAATGCGCGATAGGCCATGGCCTGGACGTGGATTTCCGGGGCTTCCACGAGATCCGCCAAGGCGCGAGGATCATCGAGCAACGACTTGGCGGAGCGCTCGAAAAGCAAGCGCGCAAAGGGATTGGTGCGGATGAGATTATCGTAGTTCCACAATGTATATGCGGGCACTTGACCCAACACGTTGGCCGCCCGACGGCTGAAGACTCCGGGCTCCTTATCCCGCAAGCCCGTATAATATCCGGCGAGAAGCTCGATTTCAGCCGGCACCGTATCCGTGAGCCACCTCAATCCGTGGGTCACATAGCGGCTGGCGAGAAAATCCAGAAAACCCTCGTCAGCGGGATCGGACGAAGCGACCACGCGCTCGACAAGCGGCCTGTAGTTCTTATTCCCTGCTCCGAATTGCAGGTGCAATCGGAACGGCCCACGCACCAAGGCTGGCCGTCTTTCGTATAGGTCCAGCGCCGCCCGGCCCGTGAGAGTTTGCACCCGCGCCATCCCGAAACCGGGGAAATTCCACTCCCGCGACACCCCGCAGAGCGCGAGCAGTCGTTCCGTGACGACCTCTTCCGATAGGTTGCTCTTGAGCACCGAGCGCACCTCGTCGCTAAACTCAATATAAGTTCCGCAGGCGCGCAAAAGGGCGGCGCGCAAGTCCGGCCAATCGTGCTTGGCGGCGACCTCCAGGAGTTTCTTCAAGCGGCCACCGAACCAACCGCGCCCCGTACCGGCCACTTGCTTGAGCACGTAAGGAAACACCGTCCGTCCGTGCCGGTCCAGGAGCCACGCGAACCCATCTTCCAGGGCGAGATTCCAACCTTCCGGGTGACGCTTGTTCAGCTCTCCGATGAGCGTGACCCCAGCGGCCAAGGAGCGAACGTCCTCCAGCCATTGCGGCAACGGCACCTGACGCCGGTAGAGCTTCCACCGAAAATCCTCGTCCGCCGCCGCCGCGTCGAACAACGATCGCCAGAGGATGCGCTTTTCCGCGCCCGTCCAGAGTGAGGACGGCAAGTGCCGCAGGATGAACGGCCCCGCCTCGCGCGGTTCCGCTTGGTAGAGGGCTAGCGCCGTCAGCTCATCGAGGCTAAACCACTGAGCGAACTTCTCCAAGACCAACCGCCGCGCCGGAGAAGACGTCGCCTTCGCGAAGCGCTCCCGCAATTCCGCGCACACCGCCTTATCGCGCGCGCCACCTTGCAGCCGGGTGAGTTTCCAGGCGTGGAGCCTGCGGAACAATTCCACGTCATCGGCGAGGTCCGCCTCGGCCAGCCAGGGCTCGAGCACCTTGGCCCGCTCCTTCCAGGTCACGTTGACCCATTTCTTGCCGACGAAGCCCGCAGAGGAAAACCTGGCGAGCACGAACGGCCGGAAGAACCGCCGGTTGCGCCGCCACAACTCCGGGCCCCAAAGCCAAGTAAGCAACGGAAAGCCACCCTCCGTAAGCGCAAGTTCCTCCAGCGCGGCCCGGAGCGAAGCGTCATCCAACGCACCTGCCAAGAGCCCGCGCACCTGGCGTTCGACATCGGATAGCTTGCTCGTTTTCATGGGCGCGCGGTGAGGATTCAGCAACCATGATGCGATGGGGTTCATTTCTCAAGTCCCGGAGTGACCGAGCGAGCGATTGACGGCCCGCGTCCGCCAAGCTAATCTCCCCTGCAATGAGTGTGAGTCTTGCGGGTCTGCGCTCGGATTCTCCCCTGATCCAGTTCCTGGGCATGGATGGGGAGTTGCAGTATCCTTCCGATGACGGCGAGTTGATGAGCGACGATACCCTCCATTACGAGTGGATTCGGCTCGTCTACGACTCGGTCCGCGAAGTGTTCGAAGAGCGGGAGGACGTCTTCGTGGCGGGCAATCTTCTCTGGTATCCGGTCGAAGGCCGGCCTGACATCCGGCGAGCTCCGGACACCATGGTGGTCTTCGGTCGACCGAAGGGGCCGCGCTCGTCCTGGATGCAGTGGGAAGAAGGCGGAATCGGCCCTCAGTTCACCGTGGAGGTGGCTTCCAAGTCCAACTCGGATGCGGAGATGCGGGAAAAGCTGGCCTTTTACGACCGCTACGGCGTCCAGGAATACCTCGTCTACGATTACCCCCGGGGACGTCTCTCGATTTGGACTCGGGAACAACCTGATGGTCCCCTGACTCTGGTATCCTCGGTTCAGCCTTGGACCAGCGCGTTGCTGGGGATGAGCTTCTGGCTGACGCCGGACGGAGGCCTGGGCATCCGCCTTTCAGATGGCCGCCTGGCCCGCTCCCATGGAGAACTGCTCCGCGATTGGCGGATGGAACGGGAACGCGCTGAAGCGGAACACGACCGCGCCACTCGGCTGGCCGCGAAGCTGCGGGAACTCGGCTTAGATCCGGACGCGCTGTGAGCGTTGCAGAGATTTCGGGCCGCGCCCCGCTCCACCATCACTTTGGCGGCCGCCCGGTTCGCAATCTGTAGAGGGTGGCCTGGGCTTCTTCCAATCCGGAACGAACCCAAGGGGTGTATGGGTCTTCCTGAAACCGTTTGGTCCATATATCCAGAACCTGCTCATAACGGAGAATCGCCTCGGGAATCTCCCCTTGCTTCTCGGCGAGGCGGCCGAGCCTCTCACACGCCGCTCCGACCTGTAGCCGGTAATCATCCCCGGATTCCTTAACCAGCTTGGCCAAGGTTTCCGATGCTACCAAGATCTTCAGGTAAAACTCTCTCGCTTGAACTAGATCGTCGGACTCCTCCAGGCGTGCTCCGAGATTCATCGAAGTTAAAGAGATGCATTCCCAGCCATCACGGTTCGCGGGATCTAGCTTCACCAGTTGCTCCGCCGCAGACAAGGCCTTCCGGTCGAGTTCCCCCTTCTCCACGGGCTTTGCGAAATCCTCCGGCTGTGCGAAAACGCGCATCCCGTTGTAGGTGCTCATCAGGGCGCTCCAACCGAGGGGATTTGCCGGATCCGCTTTCACCAGTTCCTCAGCGATCGCCAGGGCCTTGCGTCGGCTCACCCGCTCCTGACGGCGCCACCGATTGCCGTAAAGGTCTCCCAGGAGGTTGAACGTCCCGGCCACCCCGTGCTTGAGCTGGAGATTCCTTGGTTCCTGTTTCACGAGCTGTTCCCGGATCGCCAAGGCCATCCAGTAGTAGCCTTGCGCTTGGGCATGCTCGGGATGGCTATCGTATTCGGGCTCGTCCCAATAGATGCCGCCCTCCTTGGCGTTCTTCGTCGCCCCAAGTTCCCCATAAAATCCCCCGAGCCGCTCGTAGTTCGCCGCCAAATTCCGCCGGAGATCGACATCTTCCGGGTGGAGTTCGACCAGCTCCTCGAAGGTCGATAGTCCAGACCGGTAATGCTCCCCGGCCTTCTCCGTGTTCCCCAATTTCCGGTAGAGATCTCCCAACCGCTCCTGGCTGCTGCACAAATCCAGCCGGAACTGCGTATTCTCCGGAAACCTCCACCGTAACTTTTCCCGGCCCTCCAACGCTCCCCGGAAGCAGTGGAGCGCCTTTGCGGAATTTCCCAGCTTCAGCCAAAGCTCGCCCAGACGGTTGTAGGAATCGTTGAGGGCAGTGCTGGTCACATCCGGCGCGGTCAGTTTCTCAGCCAGAGCGTACGCGCTGAGGTAATGCGGGAGCGCCTCGGCGGGATTGGCATCGGGAATCGCCAAAACGGCGTCCCCTTGTTGCAATCTCGCCGCGATCTGCGCCTGCATTGCGTCCAGGTCCGGTGGCGCCGCTCCGTTTTCCACCGCACAAAGAAGCGTCGGCAAGACAACTCCGACCGTCAACACCATCAGCACCTGTGGGCGAATGTCCATGAACGTGTGGTAGCACAAGCTGGGGTCAGGTGCCTAGCGCCATTCGGGCTAAAGAATGCACCACAAAAGCTGGTGGACAAAGCCACGTGATGCGCGGCAAGGTGCTTCGCTTTTCGTTCCCCCCGATGAACCCGCGTCCCTTCAACCTCCTTGTCGCAGCCCTGACCCTGGCGGCCACCGTTTCCGCCGCCCCGAAGCCGATCTACCAGAGCCCGGTCCTCACGAGCACCTCGAAACCTCGTCTGGTCTCCATCGACGTTCCGATTCCCGGCGCGAAGGAACTCTACCTGGAGGTCGATGATCTCGGCGGCATCAGTTGCGATTGGGCCAATTGGATCGAGCCGACGCTGATCGCCAAAGACGGCTCCACGATCGACCTAACCCGCATTCCCTGGAAATCCGCCAAAGCCGGCAGCGGCACGGTCCAAACCGGCAAGAACAACACGGGTGGGCCGCTCACCGTAGAAGGCCAAGCCCTCCCCAACGGGATCGGGACACACGGTTATTCTCTCATCAGTTACGCGCTGCCGGAAGGCGTCGAACGCTTTCAGGCGCAGGTGGCGATCGACGACGGCGGGACCATCCGGGCCGGCAAACCGAGCGATGCGAAGGTCAAGTTCGCCGTTTACACCGAGAAGCCCGCCGACCCGGTCCCGCCGGTCACCTATGATCCGAACGCGCCCAAGGTGGTCCCCGTGGATCTCTTCGCCGTGCCGGAAGGCCTGGAAGTCACGGTTTGGGCGACTTCGCCGCTCTTCTCCAACCCGGTGAACATCGATTTCGACGGCGAGGGTCGGCTCTACGTGGCCGAGGGCGTGAACTACCGAGGCAAAGGCGGCCGCCGTCCGGAAGGCGATCGCGTGGTCATCCTGGAAGACACGGATGCGAACGGTCAGGCGGACAAGAGCAGTGTCTTTGTCCAGGAATCTGGCTTGGCCTCGCCGCTCGGAGTAGCGGTCCTCGATGACCGGATCGTGGTCTCGCAACCGCCCGACCTCATCGTCTACACCGATGTGAACCACGACCGGGTCTTCGATCCGGCGGTGGACCAGCGCGAAGTTTTGCTGACCGGATTCAACGGTCGCCAGCACGATCACAGTCTGCATAGCCTGACTGCGGGCCCGGATGGACAATGGTATTTCAATCAGGGAAACACCGGCGCGCAATTCACGGACAAGAGCGGCAAGACGTTCCGGATGGGCAGCCCTTATATGCTCCAGGATATCGCCGGCCAACGCAGTGACGATGGTCATGTCTGGATAGGCGGGTTCACCGTGCGGATGAATCCGGACGGCACCCAGGCGAAGATCATGGGGCACAACTATCGCAATAGCTATGAGCAGACCGTGACGTCTTTCGGCGATCTCTTCCAGAGCGACAACGACGACCCGCCGGCCTGCCGCGTCAGCGCGATCCTGGAAGGCGGCAACGCCGGATTCGCCTCCGCCGATGGGCAACGTTCCTGGGGTGCCGACAAACGCCCTGGTCAGGAAACTCCGGTGGCGGAATGGCGTCAGGAAGATCCCGGGACGATGCCCGCAGGGGATGTCTACGGCGGCGGCTCTCCCACTGGCGTGGCCTTTTACGAGAACGGTGCGCTGGGCGATTCCATGCGCGGGCTGCTCCTGGCCTGCGAGGCGGGCAAGAATGTGGTCTTCGGCTATTATCCCAAGCCTGACGGAGCTGGCTGGAAACTAGAGCGCTTTGATTTCCTCACGTCCAACAAGGACAAGGAGTGGGCCGGGTCCGACTTCCTCGGCGGCAAAGCCTCGGGCGAATTGAAAACCATGTTCCGCCCCAGCGATGTCTGCGTGGGTCCCGACGGCGCGATCTACGTCGCCGATTGGTTCGATGCCCGGGTCGGCGGCCACGGAACCATCGACGACGGCTTGAGCGGCACCATCTACCGGATCGCCCCGAAAGGCTTCCGGTCCGTGGTGCCGAAGCTGGCCCTGGAAACCACCGAAGGACAGATTGCCGCCCTGCGCAGCCCGGCGGTCAACGTCCGCAATCTTGGATTCACCCGGCTCAAGGGCCAGGGCGAGAAGGCCATTCCGGCCGTCGCGGCGCTCTTGGAGGATGCGGATCCCTACCTGGCGTCACGCGCCACGTGGCTTCTCGCGCAACTCGGAGACAGCGGGATCGCCAAGGCCAAACCACTGCTGCAATCCCCGGACGAAACCAAGCGCTTGGTCGCCTACCGGGCCCTGCGGCTCGTGAACCACGACGTCGTCGGAATGGCCGATGCCATGGCCACCGATCCCTCCCCCGCGGTCCGCCGCGAGGTCGCCTTCACCCTCCGGGACGTGCCCGCAGAGCAGAGCCTGCCGATCCTGGTCAAGCTGGCTCGCGGCTTTGATGGCAAGGATCGCGCCTATCTGGAAGCGTTCGGCTTGGGCTGCGAAGGCAAGGAAGCCGAGGTCTACGCGGCCGTCTCCAAAGAATTGGGCGAGAAAGCCGAAACTTGGAGCGAAGCCTTCGCCTGGATCGCTTGGCGTCTCCATCCCGCCGCCGCGGTCAACGACTTCAAAACCCGCACCCTCTCCGCTAGCCTCAACAGCGACCAGCAAAAACTCATGCTCACCGCCCTCGCTTTCGTGAAAAGCCGGGAAGCGGCCGGAGCGATGATTGAGCTGGCCAACAGCAAAGACTTCCCAATGAAGGACCTGGCGAAGTGGTGGCTGTTCAACCGCAAGGGGAACGACTGGCGTGCTTACGACGTCGAGGGCGGCATGAAAGCGCTCGGCCTCTATGATCCGGCCAAAGTCCAACTGGTCGCCATCGAGCTGCCCGCCGAGCCGGCCAACGCCCCGACGCTGCCATCCGGAGCGGAGATCGCCAAGCTGACCGGCGACGCCACCCGCGGACAAGCCGCCATCGCCGTCTGCTTTTCGTGCCACAAGGTCGGCGCGACCGGAATCGACTTCGGACCCGACCTGACCACCTTCGGCCAGCAGCAGCCCTCCGAGGTGATCGCCCAAGCCATCGCCCATCCGTCGATGGAGATTTCGCACGGGTTCGAAGGCAGCGAGATCAAGACGAAAGATGGCCTGACCATCACCGGCATGGTCCTTTCCAACGGCGATCCGCTCATCATCAAATGCATGGGCGGAACGGTACAAACCGTCCCGCAAGAGCGCATCTCCAGCGTGACCAAGCTGAGCAGATCCCTGATGTATTCGCCAGCGATCTTGAACCTCACGCCGCAGGGGATTGCGGACATCGTAGCCTTTTTGAAGCAGCCCCAGTCATGATCGGAGCCATCCTCATCTGCCAAACCGCCGTCGCCCTCGCCGGGGACTGGACGCCTGTTGACTTCGGCGACAAAGCCGGCCCCTACCCCGTAAAAGCCTGGAAAGCCGGTTGGCCCGGTTGCGAATACGAAGACGGCGTCGCGGAAGGGCGTTTCAGCTTGGTCGTCGACAACGGCGTGCCCTGGCTTCGCGCTCTCTATCCGAAAGGATCCGTCGGCCCCGATCACGGCGGAGGAGGCTGGCGTTACCCGCTTCCCGACGTCAAGGCGGACAATCCGGTCGCGGAAGTGCGCTACACGGTGTTGTTCGAGGAGGATTTCGACTTCGTGAAAGGCGGCAAACTCCCCGGTCTTTGCGGCGGCCCGAAGACGATCACCGGCGGCGATGCGGTCAACGGCAAGGAAGGCTGGTCCGCTCGCGTCATGTGGCGCAAGGACGGGCGCGGCCAGGCCTATGTCTATCACATGAATCAGCCGGAGAAATACGGGGACGAGTTCGATTTCCCCAAGGACTTCCGCTTCAAACGCGGCGTGCCCAGCATCATCCGGATCCAAGTGACGATGAACAAGCCCGGCAAACGCGACGGATCTCTTGCCATTTGGGTCGATGACCAACGGCTCGTGGACAAGACCGATATGGAATGGCGCGCCCTCGAAGGGATCGGGGTCGAAAGCCTCATCTTCAACACCTTCCACGGTGGGAACGATCCCGACTGGGGCCCGAGCCGGGATTGCCATGCGCGATTCTCGGGATTTGCCTGGCGAGCGGAGTGATGAGCTCGCCTGTCTACTGCCCGGACGGGAGCCGACCATCCTGCGGGACCAGGGCCAATTTGGTGGTGTCTACGCCATTGCGCTGAAGGACCGCCACGGCCAACTCGTAATCGGCGTCCGACATCTTGGGCGCACGGGAGAAAATCCACGCCAGCTTGGCATCTGGTGTCGTGACCGCTGCGAAGCGATAGTCGTTGGACACATGGAGGATCACCAGTTTGACCTTCACGAGTCCGCCAAAGAACGACGCCGTCCACCGCGCGTTGGTTCCGGGATCGGTGACCGTCGCCACATTGCCCGCCTTCAGCAACTTGCCATCGAACCCTCCCTTGCGCGCCGTGAACACGGTATCCACCTTGCCGTCAGGGGTGAGCCGGTAGGTTTCAAGTGAGTTGTAGCATCCATTCTCAGCGAAGTAAGGGATGTTCGCGATGACGTGCCAGTTTCCCATGAAGCGGGGAAGATCCACATGGGAAGAGTGCGTAACAACCGGGCGCGAGGTGGTCACGCAGCCGCCAGCGAGAAAGGCAAGGAATCCGGCGAGAATACGTTTCATACCAAATAAACGTCAGCCATGCCTAGGTGGTTGCCAGGAATCGAAGTTTGTGGGCCGGGCAAACCTTCGTGACAAGGCTCACCGCTTCAGCTTGCGCCCCACCATGTTGGCGAACTGATTGAGCTCCTCTACATGGAGGATCTTGGCGACCCCGAAGTAAGCCGCCATGGCCACGCCGATGGTGAGCGCCAAGCCGCCCGCGTTGAGGAGGAAGCCCTGCTCCCGCCAGTTCGCCAGAATGGTCAATTGCCCGGCCAATGCGATCACGGTGAGCGCCGTGCTCGCCACCCCGATTTTGGCGAGACTGCGGAAGAGCCGCCCGGTCTCCAATCGCTTCGTGTAATGCAACATCATGACGTAGAGGGCCAGGAAGTTGAAGAACGATCCGATCGTGGTGGAGAGCGCCAAAAATTCGTGTCCCAGGTGGAGCCAGAAGATCCAGATGGAGTTTAGGATCGCGTTGAGAAGGATCGCCCCGACACTCACCCACATCGGCACCCATTTGCGGTCGATGGAGTAAAAGGTCGGCTGAAGAATCTTGATCGCGGAATAGAAGATGAGACCGAGCGCATAACCGCGCAAGGCTGCCGCCGTGGCCAAAGTATCGTGAACATCGAACCGGCCGCGTTGCCAGATCGTCGCGATGATCGGTTCCGCCAGGATCGTCAGACCGATCGCGGAGGGCACGGTCACGAGCATGGCCAGGCGCAAGCCGCGGCCCAGGATGGAGCGGAACTCGTCGGTGATCCCTTCCGCCGCCGCGCGTGAAGCCGCCGGAAGCGTCACCGTGGCGATGGCGACTCCGAACACGCCGATGGGCAATTGCATGAGTCGAAAGGCCCATTGCAGCGAACTGACCGCGCCCTCCGTTTGGATGAACGAGGCGAAGACCGTGTTGATGACCACGCCGACTTGGACCGCCGCGCCGGAAACGATCGCCGGGCCCATCAGAGCAAGGACCCGCTGCACCCCGGGATCTTTCCAGACGAAATCAGGCCGGAAGTGAAATCCCACCTTGAGCAAGGCCGGCAATTGGAAACCGAGCTGGCAGACGCCGCCAATAACCACGCCGATCGCCATCCCGGTGAGCGCTTTTTCTCCGGTGGGAGCGACGACGCCTTCCGCAACCGGGCGGAAAAACTCCGGCTCCAACCAATACCCGAGAGCCACACCGCTGACAATTGAGCCCAGGTTGAAGAAGCTTGAGGCCATCGCGGGGACAAAGAAGACCCCCTTGGAATTGAGAATCCCCATGACCAGCGCGGCCAGGGAGAGCAGCGGAATGAATCCGTAAATGATCTGCGACCAGAAAATGGTGGGCCCAATTAGCTCCGGCCGGGCACCCGGTCCGCTCGTCCAACCCGAAGCAAACGCCGGCACCATGATCGGCGCGAGAAGGACGCAGAGCAGGGTGATCAACGCCATCGCGACCGAGGTCAGCGTGAGCATCTTCCGGGCGAGATCGAAGGCGGACTCATCCCCTTCCTTCTTGATCTTCTGGGAGAAGGTCGTGACGAACGCCGTCGAAAGCGCGCCCTCGGCAAAAAGGTCCCGCAGCATGTTCGGGATGCGGAAAGCCACCATGTAGCCATCCATCCACTTGCTCCCGCCAAAAAGGCCGCCGAGGACAACCTCCCGGACCAGTCCGAGAACCCGGCTGCACATGATGGCGATCGAGACCAACCCAGCCTTCCCCGCAGTTCCACTTGAGGAGGATTCTTGCGGTTTGGAACGGGGCTCGGCGGATTCGTTCATGAGCGCCCAAGTGATCCGGCAGATGTGGGCGAAGCGCAAGGTGTAGAAGCGGCGTCCCGCCGCTTGGCATTTTCAGAATTGAGCGGCGGGACGCCGCTTCCACCTCAAAACCTCCAAACCACGCCGGTGCGCATCAGCATATCCGGCGAGGTTTCCGTCAGGCCGATTCCCAGGCCGCCGCGGAGGGTGACGTTGTGGTGCGGGATGAGGAATGCGCCGATGTTGAGTTCTTGGTAGCCGTCAGGGGAGAAGTCACCGGTGGCCTCGACACTCATCGAAAAGGCGTGGGTGAAGTTGTGACGAACCCCGGCGGCGTAACCCCAGGCGGCTTCGCCGTCGTCGGGAAGACCGGCGATGAGATTGAAGACCACCTTATCAGTCTTGGTGAGCGCAGCCTCCACGATCAAGGTGCCGATGAAGGCGTTCTGCCCGTGGAGGTGAATCGAGCCCGCGTGGCCGTGAGAATGAGTCTCGGCGGCGGGGGGGCTCGCGGTGCTTTCGGAGGAGTCGTCCTGACTGGCGGACCCGCCTTGAGATGGCGTGCCGTGATCGTGGGTGCTGTGGTCGTGCGGGATGCCGGGATCGTCCGGATTGGAACTGGGCGTCGGGGTAGGGGCGGAAGGTGTAGCCACCAGGGTCGACCCGGTTTGGGCCGTCTTCGAAGAACTGCTCGCCCGAGGGGCTGGAGCTGCATGAACGTGGGCTGAGGACTCCACTGAACGGGCAAATTGATAACCACCGGTAAAGGCGATCCGGATGGGGAAGTCCGAATCCCGGGGCGTGATCTGGTAGTTGAAGGTGGGCATGACGTCCTCGTAAGCCCAGTCGGCATCCGCTTCGTCCACGAACCCGATGGAGACACCGAGCGCGGCACCGGGGAAGATTCCGAAGAGGACCTTTGGCTCCAGGCCATACGCGAGATCGCTACCGGTTTTGGTCATTTCGAAACTGCCAATGAGCACCCCGCTGAGCATATCCGGGAGATAGAAATCTTGGAGCACGAGAAAGTCCCGGCCGTGGTGAGCCCGGGCGACTTCTCCGGTGAGGAGGAAGAGCAACAACGAGAGGAGCAAACGAATGTTTGAGAACATAGCGACAAGGCGACAACAGCGAGGGGAGGAGTGAAGTCAAGAAGAGAGAGAAGCCGCGGAGCCGGAGCGATTTCGGGCATCCGGCCCCGCGGCGGAAGGTCAAGCATCAGGGAGCGACCGGCCCCAGGACGACTTTGCCCGAAAGGATCGGACTGGTCGTCGGGGTGGTGACCGGCGGCCCGGCCTGCGGCAGTTGCGGCAGAAGGAAGAACCCGAACAACTTCGGAACCGCACCGTCATTGACGATAATGCCCTGGAACGGAACCTTGCGGGTCCTCGACACGGTCGTGTAGTCGGTATCCACCAAGGTGAACTGACCGGTGGAAGGGCCGGTTTGACCGCGACGCGTCCCCGGAGCGGAGAACGGCCGCCGAGTCGTCACGGTGACCAGACCCGGATTAGCCCCCACCACGGTCGCCAGTTGGGCATCGCCCGCCTTGACCTCCACGGTGACATCCAAACGGGTCGTGGGAGCCGGAGCGCCGCCATCGGCGAACGTCAGGTCCGCGTTGCCCGCCGGATTGGCCGTCAGGCCCAGCGCGGTGCGCGTCTCCAAGAGCCGGTCATAACGCCGTCCCACCGTCTCCACCGCCACGGGTCCGAACCCGTCTTTGTAAACCCGTTCCCGGGAGGTAGCTGGAAGCGCGGCCTTGAACCAGTCCAACTCGGAGAGGCTCAAATTGCCAAAGGCCGAACCGCCTTCGATGGTCAAGAGCCCGAGCAGCGAACCACCATTGCGGTAGAGCGAACGGAAGATCGAGACTTGGCCGTCGAGTTCCACCAGACCGGAGAAGGTCGCTTCGGTGTTGTCGGCGAGCCGGATCGTCCCGCTAGCCAAGCCCGCACTGTTCACGACCAGCGTGCCGATGGAGTAGCCCTGCGGGACGTCGTCGTTGCCCGCATCGATCGCACCCGGTGCGAAGGCGAAGGTGTGATCGCCCACGTAGGAGGCGGGAACAGCCACCGGCTGGCGCACGGTGAACGGGATGGAGTTGCCACCCGAGCTGATCGTTCCATCCGCCACGCCGGAGTCCGACTGGATCGTGAAATCCAGGGTCACGGCTGGACGACCGCGCACCGCAAACACGATGTGACCCGTCGGCCTGGGCGTCGGGACCCCCTGCGGCACGGTGAGCACGCCACGGCCGCGATGGGTGGAACCACCCAGTTGAAGCGTCGTGGAAAAGGTCGCCAACGGCGTCGAAGTGATCTTGAGCGAACCGCCGAGCAGGTCGTTGAGGAGCGGGGAGCGTTCTACGATCCCCGTAAACGATCCCACCGTGCGCTCCGGCATTTCTTCAACGAGGAGGTTGAACGACGTGGGCGCGCTGGTGCCCGCCGCATTCACCAATCGCACCGTAATGGGGAAGGTTCCAAAAACGGCGGGACGACCGGTGATGGCTCCCGTCTGGCGATCGTAGCTCAACCCACGTGGCAATCCGGTGATCAGGTATTTGCTGTTGGGCACCGCTCCAAACGAGTTGGTCGGAGCTTGTTGACCGATCGTCAAGGTTGGTGGGCTCGGCGGGCTGTCAAGGACGGGCGGAGCGATGACAGTCAAGGTAGCCACATTACTGAGCATCCAACCGGCCGAATTGCGCACTTCCGCCGCATAGCCTCCGGCATCGGCACCAGTCACCGGGTCGATGGTCAGGGTGGCGTTGGTCTCTCCGGGAATCGGAGTGCCATTGTGCATCCATTGGACCTTCGCGTCCGGTCCACCGGCGCGAACCGCGAAGGAAGCGCGCTTGCCTTCCACCACCGTCACGGCCTTGGGATGACCGGTGATCAACGGTCCCTGCCAGTGCGGGGTCGAAGTGTTCCAGGAGAAGGAGAACCCCTGACGATCCAAATCCGTCGCGTCGGCATTGCTGCCCAAGGCGAAAGTGTAGTATCCCGGGGTCAAGGTCCAAGAGCGGGTCACGGATTCACTCGTCGAGTTGTTTAGATGATCCATGTATTGCAGATCCGGCGCCCAACTCACGTTTCCGCAGTTGTTGTAGGTATGGAAGTCCGTGCTGTTGTTGTACCAATTGCGCCAGAGGGTCAGCGACGGGAACATCGAAGTCGTGTCCGCCTTGCGATTGGGTTCCGCTTGGCTTGGCCAGGGAACGTTGGCATCGCGCGCCATGGTGACATTGAACGTGAGCGGTTCGGTTACGTGAAGGCCGAGCCATCGCGACTCGTGGGTCCAGCCGACGGGATCGGTGCTCTGACCCGGGTCGCCAAAGAGGCTGTCGTCCTCCCAGCTCCAGGCACCCACGTGATTGGAAACGCTGCCGCTATCGCCCCGGCCGGCGGTGATCAGCCAGGTGTAGCCGATGCCAGCAGGCGCGGGATCACCGGTGTAGATTTGGGAAAACGCGGTCGCGGAATAGCTCAGCTTGTAACCCTGATCATTGCCGTTTTCCGTGGTCGAGTTGCTGCCCAGCGCCAAGGTGTAGCGCCCCGCAGGAAGACGCCAGGTCCGGGTGATCGAGTCCTGGGTCGAGTTGTCCGCGTGATCGAGGTAACGGAGGTCTTCCGCCCAGGAAATCATGCCGCGGTTGTTGTAGGTATGGTGGTCACCGAGATCCGTCGGCACGCCGCCGTAGGGAGCCCAGGCCGCGACGATGTCCGGCCGGGTGCGGAATTCCGGGGGAACCGGATCGTTGTCCCAGCCGCGAAGGATCGTCATCGAGGGCTTCATCGAGCTCGTGTCCGCCTTGCGATCTGGATCCTGCACGGTTGGATCGGGGACGTTGGCGTCCCTCTCCATGGTGAGGGTGACGAAGGAGTCTTGCTCCACGTTCAGTGCTAGCCAGTTCGATGTATGCGTCCAGCCCACTGGCGGTTGGCCTGGGGAAAAAAGCTCGTTGTCTTCCCAGCTCCAAGCGCCGACGAGGGAGGAGAAGCTCCCGGTAACGCCATCGGCGACCGTCACGGTACGCGCATAGCCAATGCCAGCCGCCGTGGGAAGCGGATCGGTGGCCGAGGATGGTTGCGTGGCGAAGCTGATGCTGTAGCCTTGGTCATCGGTATCGGTGGTTGGTGCGTTGCTGCCCAAGGCGAGGGAGTAATCGCCCGCTGGGAGGAACCAAGTCCGCGTTAAGGTTTCCTCGGTGGAGTTGTCGTAGTGATCGACGTAATTCAGATCCTCGGCCCAGGCGATATTGCTGCGGTTGTTGTAGGTATGATCCTCATCACCGTCGTTGTCCCAGCCACGATAAATGGTCAGGGAGGGATACAGAGACGCCGTGCTCGCTTTGCGATCTGGATTTTCCAGGGTCGGATCCGGGACGTTGGCATCCCGCGCCATCGTGATGGTGAGGTTGGTGGCACGTTGCAAACGAAGGGCCACCCAGTTCGAGGTGTGGGTCCAGCCCAGACCGGGAGAGGGAAGGCTGTCGTCTTCCCAGCTCCAGGCACCCACGAGGCCGCTGAAGCTGCTTGAGCTTTCCCCGTTCAAGGTGACCTGATGCTGGTAGGTAATCCCACCGTCCGCCGGGTCGCCAGCAACGTAGGTCTGAAAGGCCGAAATCGTCCCGGTGAGGCCGTAGGAAGTAGCGTCCGGCGTCGGCAATTGACCCGCGTAGTTCGCACCGCCCACGAAGATGGAGTAATCCCCGGCGGCGAGGAAGATTGACTTGGTGACGGTGCCGTTGGCGTTGCCGTCCCCGGTGACTCCTGGAGCGCTTCCAAAGAGGCTGGAGTCACCATCGACCGCATAGCCCACGAAGGTGAAGGTGCTCAGACCGTTTGCGGCATCGAAGTCAAAGGTCGGTCCGGGCTGGTTGTCGCCACCCATGCGCCAAGTGTTGAGCGCTCGAAAGCAGCCTTCCTTGGTCACACCTCCAAGGGTCGCAAGATACGCCTGGGAAATCAACGCGGTGTCATGATCCGCGCTGCCCGGCGCGTTCGTGATCGGCGCAACGTGGGCCAGGCCCTTGTAAATCGAAAAGCCGGGCTTGATCGTGCCGTCCTTTGCCCCGCCGTTGGTGGAGGCGGAGAAGGTGATCGTCACGAACGCCGGGGCAGCGAGGTTGAAGCGGAAGGCGCGGACTTTGTGGCTATCTCCGAAGTCGTCGTCGGTACCGTCCGCCCAGCCGAAATTGCTGGTAACGGCTTGGCCGTTGATCGTCACCGGCGATGCATTGGGGACCACGGTGCCGAAATCCCGGCCCGTGTACCCGACGTGAGCGGAAGCGTTCCAAGTGCCGAGGCAGAGCAGGGCACCGGAGAGCAAACCGCGTAGGTATCTTTTGGTCATATTTGGTTTGGTTTGTTGATTAAGGCAAAGGATTGAGCCGGACGCTTCCGGAGCGGATCGGCGAGGTGCGCAGCGAAGTGACTGGCGGCCCCGCCGCGGGCATCTCCGCCAAAAGGAAGAAGCCGAAGCCGCGCAGGCCCGTGCCGTCGTCGACGACCATCCCGCGGATCGTCCCGGTTCGCTTCAGGAGCGGTTGTGATGCGACGAGCGTGTCTGGATCCTGCAAGGTGAAGCCGCCCCCGAAATATCCAGTCGTGCCCGGGATGAAGCGGACGCCACTACCCGCGTAGAGGGCCAAACTCACCCCACTCGGATTCGCCACCGTGATCTGACCGCGAGAGGGATACAGCGCCGGAAAAACCACCTCGCTGACATTAAGTCGGGTCGCCGGATCCGGTGCCTTGCCTGCGCTGAAGACGATCGCGGCGTTGTCCAGCCCAGGCAGAGGTTGCCCAGTGGGGGGAATGACGTAAGGGCCACCCAACACCCGGAGCGCGAGTGGCCCGAAGCCTTCTGGATAACTCCGAACCTTGCTGTTCAGCGCTTTGGACCAGGAGAGACCGGAGGCCTCCAAGCGCCGGGTCATCGTGACGAGGTTGAGCCGACCGCAGAGCGAACCAGTGTTTCCATACAAAGGCCGGAAGACGCGCACCCAACCGCCCTCCGTCACCGGAGCGGAAAAGCTTACCACCGTGTCATCCGCCAGCCGCAGATTGCCACTCGCGATCCCCTTGGCCGTCACCGTGAAACCGCCCACCCCATCGCCCTGTGGCACCACATCGTCGCCCACGTCAGCCAACGGCGTCTGCATTGCGAGAGTGTGATTCCCGACATAAAGTGGCACGTCCGCCAACGCCACCGCACCACCGCCCTCCGAGAATAGGAACGAATCCGCGCCGGCCGAAACCTGACCACTCAAGATCCGGGTATTGCGATCGATCGCGAGTTCCAGAACGATCTCAGGCAGTCCTGTCTTCCGGCGGAACCGGATCGTGGCGCTCGGGCCCGCGTTGTCCGAAACCGTCCACGCGGAGCGGAACCGATAAGCCGATCCGCCGAGCTGGAGAACCCCGCTGAAGGCGGAGGACGAAGTGGTGGCCAAACTCACGAATCCGCCAAGCCCGCCGTTGAGCACCGCGTGGCGCGGAAAGACGGCCTCGAAGACGCCGAGCGCGCCGGTGGGAAACGGCTTCACTTCCAGGGTCGCGTTGCGCGCCGCCAAACTCGATCCGGCGGAGTTGTAGGCCACGATGCGAATCGGAAACTGCCCGCTGACGATGGGGCGCCCACTGATTTCCAATCGTCCCTTGGGAACCGAGAGGCCCCGCGGCAGGCCAGTGACGACGAATCGGGTGGGCGAGTTCGATGCCGTCAACGGCGCGGTGTAAAGCTGCCCAATGTGCGCGGCCGGGAGCGAGTGCGGGGGCACCACGGGACGTTCGATGATCACGACTTGAGCCGGATCGCTCGTCACGCTGCCCGCGCCATTCGCCACGACCACGGAATAGATCCCGGCATCGAGCGCGGTGGTCGACGCGAACAAGAGCGTCTGCCCCGTCGCTCCGCTCACCGGCTGATCGCCCCGCATCCACTGATAGGTCAGGGCGGTGCCCGTCGCGGTGACGGAAAGGGACGTCCCTTGACCTTCGTTCACTGTTTTCGAGAGCGGCTGAACCGCAATCACCGGCACGGGGTAGACCTCGACCTTCGCCGTCCGGCTGGTCGCGCTGCCCAAGCCGTTTTGCACCGTGACGCGATAGCTCCCGGCGTCGGCCGCCGTCGCTTCCGTCCGGGTCAGGGTGGAGCCCGTTTCCCCGAGGAGAAGATCGCTGCCGCGATACCACTGAAAAGATGGGGCACCGCCCAGCGCCACGACCGCCAGTGTCAGGCTCGCCCCCGGAGGAACCGCCTGGTCATTCGGCTCGTCGATGATCCGGGGCGCACCGTCGTAGGTCGCCAAACTCGGGTCGTCCCCATCGAGGACTCCGTCGAGGTCGGCATCGCCGCCCAGCCGCTCGCCCTGCCCCGGAAGGACGCCGAGGAAGGCCACGGTTTCGCTCCCCGCAAGTCCATCGAGCAACGCGGCGCGGGTCAGGGTTCCACCAGCCGTCCGGTCTGCCCGGTAGGTCTGCGCCGTCTTCCCGAACAACCAGCGACGCGCCGCACCTTGCCACACGCCCTGGACCACCAGGTCGGCATCGCCCGCGATGGCCCGGGTTTCCAACAGCGCGATCTTCGCGAGCAACCCCGCTTCACTCCGGTTCGCCACACTCGCCAAAACGGTATGCCCCGCCATCGGTGCCGTCCCGGTGTCAAAGCACAGGACGAACGCCGAAACATCCTGCAACTCCTTTACGGTGTTCAGGTTGTCGAGGACGTAAGGATGAACAGTCGGCAACTCGAACCCGGTGCCGTCATGAAGCAGGCCGAACCCGCTCCGCGACACCGCCCCCAGTCGCGGATTGAGGTAGTTGCGCTGATAGACCGTGCGCAATGGGGCCGTTTTGACGGGTTGCGTCAGGCCGGCCTCCTGCGGCAGATCGATGTTGTTGTCCGACCCGCCCGGGTAGGCATGACAGGTGATGCAGTGGGATTTGTTGTGGCTATTGTAAAGATCCCGCCCCGCTAGCGGATTTCCGGCTCCCAGAACCGTCGGCAGCGTTCGATCCAGATTGCGATTCGGGTTCGGGTGATGCCGCAGACTCATGAGGTAGGCTTCCAAATCCGCCATGTCCTCGGCGGAGATTTGCTCGCCACCCATGAGGTGTTCGAAGGTGGAATTGAAATCGGCGATTGCCGGCTTGTCCCCGCGCCAGTGAAACGGCGCTCCGCCCTCTAAGCCGCGCAGGGTTTGCGTGGTCATGGGTCCCTTCATCGGGTGCATCACCCGCGTCCTCGGGGTGGTGTCGTGAACGGAAAGATTGGCTCCCAAAACGGTCTGCAACGCCCCATCAGGAACGCCCAAATCCCAGGCCAGACCGTCGCGGTCGGCGTCGATGTGGCAAATGCCGCAGGACACCAAGCCATTGCCGCTGAGGCGTGCGTCAAAGAGATATCCCCGGCCAGCTTTCACCTCCGGAGGGAGCGGCTCATGCGCGCTCAACGAAATCTCCGCGATCACCGCCGGAGTCGGCGCCTGGGTGTCGATGACGCTCAGGCTCTCGCGCAGCTTGTTGAGGACGTAGAGCCGCCCCGTTCCCGGATGCAGCGCCAAACCGCGAGGACCGCGCATTTCGTCCGTATCGGCACCGGGAGGCCGGACATCGACCCGGGCGACGATCGCTCCACTGTCAGCAGCCACTTTGGCGACCCGGTCGCTCGCGAACGCCGCCGTCCACAGGTGGGCTCCGTCCGCCTCAAAGACCATCGCGGTCGGCTGGGAAAGCGCGATCGCCTGGGAAGGCGGATTGGGCAAGAGATCCAAGTCGACGCCGGGATTGAGATCGACCACGTCCATCGCTCCGTTCGCTGAGTCGAAGACGCCCATGCGGCTCAGGGCAAAGCGCCCGTTCAGATTGTTCTCAAAGCGGATGAGGTTCTCTGCTTCGGTATGGCTGAACCAGATTTCCCCGGAACCGGGCCGCGCCGCCAGTCCCAGGAGGTTGGTCCCAATGCCGCCAGCGTAGCGAACAACCGCATTCGTCCCGGTATCGAGCTCTACTAGGTCGTGGTCACTGACGGTGTAGGTGATCCGCGAATCACTGGCGGGGACGATCAACGCCGTCTGCGGCGCGAGCGGCAAGCCAACTCCAGTTGGCGCAGGGGGCGCAGGCGCCAAGGGGTGGCGCAGCACGGTAGTACCATTGCCAGAATGGAGAAACGCGCCGTAGATTTTGCTCTCATCCAAACTGACGGTCAATGCCGTGGGATACAAACCCTCCACCGGGATCTGGGCCAGAAGTGTGCCGACCGCCGCGTCGTAAACCCAAATCTCATTGTCCCGGGCACAGGAGACAAAGGCCTTCCCGGCGGCGAAGACCACATCCGCCGGTTCGTCCCCGGTGGGCAGAATTGCCGTGACCTTCCGCCCGCTCAACGACACCACCGAGACGGTGTCGGAAACCTCGTTGACGACCCAGGCCTCGTCGTTCGTCCGCGCTCGGACCGAGACAGGCTCCAAGCCGGTGGGAATTTCGGCCAGTTTCGTGGGATCGAGGCCGCTCACATCGAATAGGCAGAGCGCGGCGGCCTCGGAATGCAACGCAAGCAAGAGCGCTCCATCCGGCGTCAACGCGATCGGATGAACTTGGCGAGCTTCGAATCCAGCAAAGCGCGACTGCGCCTGAGTTCCGGCGGAACACAAGCAAGCCAAGACACAGACATAGGCTATTCTTTTCGTTAGCTCAATCATATCAATAGAACTCGATACATTTCAGGCGGAAGACAGAGCGCGAGGCCGCGAAATATTAATTCGCTATCGAACCGGTCACGGGAGACCAAGCGAAAGCTGCACTCGGCGGCTCAAGCCTCAGGATTGATGCCGAAGAATCCCCAAGGGAACTCGACGCGATGTGGGCGCCAGTGTGCGCCGATTAGACCCGGGACTCCGGGGGCGGGCAATCCGGGCACTCCGGGCGCGCTGGCGCACTCCAAGACTCCTCGATGTGCGGGAGCCGTGCCGAATGGAGAACCGGAAGGCGGAGCCGCTGGGAGAGACACATCTCCACCTTGACCTTCTCACCGCCCGATTTCTCCGGCGCGAGCGGGGTCTTGGATTCCTGGGTCGTCTTCTCAACCGCCTTGCACAGCTTACAGCCATGCTGGCCGTCAAAGGTCATCGCCAAACCGCGCCCGACCGAGCCCGCATCGCGAGAGTATGACACGGCCATGCTTGCCCAAGCGACCCCCTGCAAAAGCATCCAGGGAGCTCCGATGGAAACCATCAGCGCGCTCACGAGGAACACTTTGGCAATATACCGCACAGGGCGAGACTACGCAGGGAACGAAGGCGGTCAAGCCCTGAGGAAGCAAATGTCATGTAGAAGCGGCGTCCCGCCGCTTGGCATCGGTAAGATTCAGCGGCGAGACGCCGCTGCTACTCCCCGCATCCCGGAAATTCCCCCTCGCGCCTCCTAGCACTCAATACTACGTTGCGGTTCCGATGATCGCCCAACTCACCGTCGATTCGTTCAAATCCATCCAGAACGCGAAGCTGGACTTTGGCCAAGTGAACGTCTTCATCGGGGCCAACGGTAGCGGTAAGAGCAATCTGCTGGAAGCGATCGCGGTGTTATCGGCGGCGGCGGGAGGCAAGGTGGATCTGCCCGCGTTGCTCTGGCGTGGTTGCCGACCCAGCGGTTACTTCCGGCCGATGTTTGCGGATTCATCCGCCGAGAACCGAGTCCTTCTTAAAGCTACCGGAGATCGTGCGTTTTACGAGGTCTCACTCGCGGCACCACCTCCGTCCCGGCGACACGCCTGGAGATACCTGAGCGAGCGTTGGGGCGAGACGGAAGCATCAGTGGTTGCAACACCCTCGACGAGGGATCCGTACGCTGGTATCGCCGCCTTAACGCTCGCGGTGACGCCGCCTGAGAATCCTGAGGCGAAGTTTCTCAAAGCGCTGGCTGCATTCAGCATTTATAGCGCAGCCCCCCCAATCCTTCACGGCTGGGCTCAGGATCCGCAGGAGCGTGAACCGATCGGGCTCGGCGGGGGCCGACTCGCGGAAGCGATTCAGGAATTGGTCTCACTAAAAGACAGACAGGGTGACGCATTGGCCGAGGAATTTGCAGCTTCGCTCGAATGGTTCGGCGGCTTTTTTGCGATCGAGATGAGTGACCCGCAATCCAGAACGAAGGATCTCGCGTTCGTCGATCGGCACTTTCGTAGAGAGGGTAACCATTCGTTCCTGCTAAGTCCCGACGACGTCAACGAAGGCGCACTCTACCTGGCATTCCTCGCAGTGCTCGGTCTTCATCCGGAAGCGCCGACGATTTTTGCGGTGGAAAACGTCGACCACGGATTAAATCCCCTCTTGGCCAAACGCCTCATGGCCACTTTGACATCGCGGATTTTGGCTTCGGAGAGAAAACGCCAAGTCTTCCTGACTACGCACAACCCGTTGGTTCTTGATGGGCTCCCGCTTGGAGATGAGCGGGTCCGCCTTTTCACGGTTGATCGCGACAACGAAGGGAGAACAATCATCCAACGCTTCCTCGTCACGGAAAAGCATCGGGAAATGGCGGCGCAGGGCTGGACGCTGTCCAGAATGTGGGTCAACAAGCTGATTGGAGGCGTTCCGGATGTCTGATCCGCTGCGAATCGCCCTCGTGGCGGAAGGGCCCACCGATCGGATTGTGGTGGATGCCGCAGTGAAAGCGATCCTCGGCGACCGTCCATATATCCTGCGGCTTCTGCAGCCGGAAGATTCGCTTCCGTTTGACGCTCCTGCACCATTTACGGGCAAAGGCAAAGGTTGGGGCGGTATTTATCTTTGGTGCCAGGAAACGCGTCAAAGAAGCGGCGGCCGATTACGGGATGATCTTCTATTTCTAGCCTATGATCTTCTATTTCTAGCCTATGATCTTCTATTTCTAGCCTATGATCTTCTCATTATTCACTTGGATGCCGACGTGGCCAGTCGGAAGTATTCGGACTATGAACTTACCGACGACTCTGATGATCTTCCCTGCGAATTACCATGTCCGCCTCCGCATGCAACCACTGAAAGACTCCGGCAGGTATTGCTACGCTGGATAGGAGCGCTCGAGACGCCGCCTCGGACAGTGTTGTGCACGCCTTCGAAGAGCACGGAAGCTTGGGTCGTGGCCGCGCTCTTTCCAGATGACAAGGTGATGATCCGCAAAGGATGGGAATGCCACCCCAATCCGGAATCTCGATTGGCCGTGCAACCAAAAGCAATGCGCATCAAGAAGACGGAGTTGGCCTACAGATACTGGCAACCACTCCTTTCGGCCGAATGGCCCCGAATTTCCGCTGGACTCACCGAGGCGATGCGCTTTTCCGATGCCATATTGAAGGCGGTGGAAGACCACGACAAGGCCTCCGCGTCGTGAACACCATGGACAGGTTGATTCCTTAACTTTTGCTACTGGACCCGTCTCGCAAGATACAGCGCTTGAGACTTGCCGCCACCACCTTTGCTTCCTCTCTTCCACCCCATGCACCCGCTCATTCTCCTCGTCGAAGACGAACCGTCGATCGCCGACAATATCGTATTCGCCCTGAAGACAGAAGGCTTCGAGCCGGTCTGGTGCACCACGGGAGCCCAGGCCATGGCGCGGTTTTCTCGGGAATCATTCGCCTTGGTGATCCTCGACATCGGGCTGCCGGACATCAATGGGTTCGATCTCTGCCGCCAAATCCGCACGACCTCGCAGGTCCCCATCATCTTCGTCACCGCACGCAAGGACGAGATCGATCGCGTCGTCGGTCTGGAGATCGGGGCGGACGATTACGTGGTCAAACCGTTCAGCCCGCGCGAACTGACCGCCCGGGTCAAGGCCATCCTCCGGCGCACCGAACCGAATGGCGGTCTGCCGACCGCACCCGCCCCGGTGTTTGCCATCGACGACGAGCGCTGCGAGATCCGCTATCACGGAACCCCGTTGGCATTGTCCCGTTATGAGTTCCGGCTGTTACGGATCCTCGCCAACAAGCCGGGGCGCGTCTTTTCCCGCGATCAGCTCATGGAGCAGGCCTGGGACGAACCCGAGACCGCCCTGGACCGGACCGTGGACGCGCACATCAAAACGCTGCGCGGCAAACTGCGGGTGATCCGGCCGGACGAAGACCCCATCCGCACCCACCGGGGAATGGGCTACTCCCTTAAAGAATGAGCATCCGGATCCGCATCCTCCTTTCCTATCTGCTTGTCATCGGACTGGGCTTCTTCTATTTGGTCAAGAAGCTGATCGATACCGAGGAGATCGAACCGCGTTATATGCAGTCGGTCGAAGAACCGCTCGTGGACACCGCCCACGTTCTGGCTTCGCTCCTGGATGCGGAAATTGATACGGGTCGGATCGATATTTCCAACTTCCGCTCTTCGTTCGACCGCGCATCGAATCGCAAATTCGTCGCCCAGATTTTCTCCAAGGAGAAAACCGCCTTGGATCTGGACGTCTATATCACCGACGCGCAGGGCATCGTTCTCTTCGACTCCCGGGACGGTCGGGACGAAGGCGAGGACTATTCCCAATGGCGAGACGTTTACTGGACCTTGCGGGGAAAATACGGAGCGCGCTCAACCCGGGAGAATAAGGAGGACGCCACCTCCTCGATTTTATATGTGGCGGCTCCGGTCATGGATGGAGACCAAATTGCCGGGGTTCTCACCGTCTGCAAACCGCAACGGAGTATGGCCACGTTCATGGAACAGACTCGCAAGCGCATCATCCTCCTGGGCATGCTGGCCGCTGTGGCTGCGGTGGTCCTAGGATCACTGGTCGCCACCTGGCTGACGCACCCGATTCAGAAACTGACCCATTACGCCAAGGCGCTCCGCGACGGACGCCGGGTGCCGCTCCCGCAACTCGGGGCCACGGAGATGGCCGCCCTAGGACGCACGATCGAAGACCTCCACGACGCCCTTGAAGGACGGAACTATGTAGAGAATTACGTCCAAGCCCTCACCCATGAGATCAAGAGCCCGGTAGCCGCGATCCGGGGAGCGGCGGAATTGCTCCACGAACCGATGGAGCCCGGACAGCGAGATAAGTTTCTTGGCAATATCCAGGCGGAAACCATCCGGCTTCAGGAGATCGTCGACCGCCTCCTGCTGCTTTCCGCCGTGGAAGCAAAAAAGACCTTGGACGAGCGCAGGCCGGTCGATCTAGTCGCCACGTTACGCAGCGCATTGGACAGCGTAAGAGCACAAGCCAGCGCCAAGGGCGTCGAACTCCAACTTCCCGCACCACAGGAGCCATGCGCGGTGGAAGGCGACGCGTTCCTCTTGGAAAAAGCCCTCGTCAACCTGCTCCAGAACGCAGTCGCCTTTGCGCCCCAGGCCGGATCCGTTTCCGCGAGGATCGATTGCGAGAACAGCTTCTGCACCATTCTCATCCGGGATAGCGGCCCAGGCATCCCTGAATACGCCTTGCCCCGGGTCTTCGAGCGTTTCTTCTCCCTGCCACGCCCGGATACCGGGAAGAAGAGCTCTGGTCTGGGCCTGGCCTTCGTCCGCGAAGTCGCCAGTCTCCACCACGGAACCGTGACCCTGGAGAATCGCGCGGACGGTGGTGCGGTGGCCACCTTCATACTGCCTTCGTAGAAGCGGACCTTCGTGTCTGCCACCGTCAAACCTCTGGGTCACTGCTCGACTTGAGCCGTGCCAGCCAGCCCAATCCGTCCGCCGTAGCGACAGCCGGATTGTATTCGGCGGCGACCCAGCCGAGGTAGGCATCGCGGTCCAGGCCGACGCAGAAGCTGGTTAAGTCGAACCCGTTGCCGCCGGGTTCGTGGCGGTTCGGAAATCCGGCGATCTGGATATGTTTGACCCTCGTCCGGTGTCGGGCCCACACCTCTTGAACATCGCCATTGATGCGTTTGGCGTGCCAGAAGTCGAACTGAAGGCCGAGTTGCGGCAGTGCGAGCTCATCGAGGATCCGTGCGGCCTGATCGAAGTCGTTCAGGAAATAGCCCGGAACGTCATGGCGATTGAGTGGCTCGATCGTCAGGACCAGATCGGGTGCCTGGTCGGTGGCCCAGGCCAGATTGCGGCGAAAGGTGGCTTCCGCCTCTTCTCCCTGGGCCACACCGGCCATAACATGCACCCCTCCAGCATTGAGCACCCGGGCCACTTCCGCCGCGCGCAAAAAGCTTTGACGGAACTCGCTTTCGGCCCCGGGCCGGGCGGCGTAGCCACGGTCCCCCGCCGCCCAATTGCCTGCCGGAGTGTTGATGAGAGCCAGCGGCATCCCGGCGAGCGCGGCCTGCCATTCCTCTGCGGAATGGTCATAGGGAAAAAGCACTTCCACGCCATCGAAGCCGGACGCCCGAGCCAAATCAGGGCGGGCCAGGATCGGCGCCTCGGTGAAGAGCGTGGTGAGATTAGCAGCAAAACGGGGCATGGACCAAAGGAACCTCGAACGCGGAACGTTCAACCTGCAACGCTCAACTTGGAGGGCTGGGCCATGAGGATTTCTTGATCTCAGCGTGGAGATTTCTCCAATGATCTCTTATGGAGCCGACCACGCATGAAACCTCTCAAAGTGAAATACGTCCTTTGGACGGTCGATATGGATCGCGCCATCCGCTTCTACTGTGAACTCTTCGGCGGGGAACTGTCCTTCCGCACCGACGTTTGGAGCGAGGTCGTGATTTGCGGCGCGACCATCGGCCTCCATGCGGATGGCGAGGGCAAACGCACTTGGACGGGATTGAGTTTCCAACTCGACAACCTTCGCGAAGGCGTGGAACGGCTCTTGGAATGCGGTGGCGAGCTGGCCCGTCCGTTGGATGAATCCGGCGAGGAGGAGCTTCACCTCGCCATGTGCGTCGATCCGGAAGGAAACGAATTCATGATGACACAGCGGCGGGAACATTGACCGGCGTGAAGCGGCCCATGATGGCGACGCGGTCTGGATCGTTGCCCCCGTCTCCCCCCAGCAAGGAGGCGGCGGCTCATCTCTTTCACCCTGACACTTGACGAATTGGATTTAAAAAATTAAGCAGAGCAGCACCCCTTCTCTTGTTTATTTTTCAATCGAGCCACTCCGTCACCTTGAAAAAGGGGCGAAAAGGCACTGCGCCAAGAATCGCGACTCATGCTTGACCAGCCAGTTACCCGCCATAGGCCACGGCGCTTCCTCGGATGCGTGGCTTGGGGGGTGATCATGGCCTCGCTGGCCTCTAGTCTGGCGGAGCCGGTAGCCCCCCAAATTTCGACCCCCGCCCCCGTCATCGCCCAGCCGGAGACTCTGGGGGAACAATGGGAAAACCTGGGCCGCCTTTACGAGAATGAGGACAATGAGTTCCTCCAAGAGTTGTGGCTCCTCGGCCGCTTCCATGGCCAATACCATTGGTCCGAAGGCAGCGCAGGTGAGGATGAAGGCTACGAAACCCGCCGTTTCCGTCTGGGCGCTCAGGCCCATCTCTTCCAAAAGATGATCTTGCACGCGCAAATGGTCAGCGGGAGCGATTTTGAGCCCTTCTACAACGGATTCACCGAACTATGGGCCCAGTGGTCCTTCAGCCCGGAGGTCGCCCTCACCGTTGGTCAGCAGAAGCATCGCTTCACCCATGACCGGAACGTCTCCAGCCGTTACATCAGCCAGCTGGAGCGCAGCCTGTTGACGAATCTGTTTGTTGCGGATTACACCCCTGCAGTGACCCTCCAGGGCAGAATCGACACGGTCAATTATTACACGGGTATCTTCTCCAACGCCACGGGGCGCGACATGGGAGACGCCTTCACCGAGTTCAACTCCGGCTACTCCTTCCTGGCGGCGGCCTACTACGACTTGGGCAAGTCTCTGGGCACGGACACGGCCAGCCTGCATTTCAGCTTTCTCCACAGCGAGGCCACCGACAACGCGACCAACCTCAACCACTTTGACAATGGTCTCTCCTCCGCCCTGATCCTCACCAAAAACTCCACCGCGATCGTCACCGAAGTCAGCGCCGGTCTGGGGAGCGCGGATGGCAACGCGGTGGCGCTGAACATCCAGCCCAGCTATTTCCTCACTGACACCCTGCAAATCGCCGGGCGCTACCAGATAGCGGGATCGGATGGGGATGAGGGCCTAAACCCCCAGCGCCGTTATGAGCGGCCCGCCGGCCTGCCCGCCGGAGATTTCTACCAAGCCGCCTATCTCGGCCTGAACTACTACATCGCCGATCATCGCCTCAAGCTGATGAATGGGATTGAGTACGCCACCATGGGCGGAGAGGATGTTTGGACCGCCAGCACGATGGTCCGCTTCTTCTTCGGTCCCCACACCGCCGGTGCCTTCCCCATGAACCAGATGTGTGAGGGCCACTTCCTTCATCACGATTGACCCGCCTCTGCGGAGGGGGCAGGAAGGTTGCGACCAGGTGAGAACTGCACTTATGAAGCGCCTGCTGCTCGGACTGCTCGTCATCATGGCAGGCCCGCTCACAGCGGCGGAGCGTCCAAATATCCTTTTCGCCATCGCAGACAACTGACTCTAGGAACACGCCGGGGCCAACGGCGATCCGGTGGTGCAGACCCCGGTGTTTGACCGCATCGCCCGCGAAGGGATGCGTTTCACTCGCGCGTTCTGCCCCGTTCCTTGGTGCTCCCCCACCCGCTCATGCATCCTGACAGGGCGCGCCGCCCATCAACTCGCAGAGGCCGCCAGCCTGTGGAGTCTCTGGCCGGCACGGCTGCGCACCTTCACCGATGCCTTGCGCGACTCCGGATACCGCATCGCCTAAAGCGACAAAGGTTGGGCTCCGGGCAACCACACCGATCATGGCCGCGCAGAAAATCCAGCCGGGCCCAAGTTCGCCAGCACCAAGGCGGAGCTCAGCGCCGAGGTCGACGCCTGGATGCACGAGACCGGCGACCCAAGAATCGATCCGGACTATGATGCCTGGGACACTTATCCGTACTTCGGCGGGAAGCTGGCCTCTACAGTTCCGCCATCCCCGCCTCGTCCCACAAGGCCCGGAACCGTCCATCGTCCCGCTCCAGCAATTCATCCGGCGGTCCGCTCTCCACCAATTCTCCCTGGTCCAAGACGAGGACCAGGTCCGCGTGGCGCAGGGTGCTGAGTCGATGCGCCACCACGAAGCTGGTCCGGCCCGCGAGGAGCCGCCGCATCGCTTCCTGGGTTTTCTTTTCGGTGATGGGATCGATCGCGCTGGTGGCTTCGTCGAGAATCAGGATTCGGGGATCCGCGAGAAGCGCCCGGGCGAAGCAGGCGAGTTGGCGTTGCCCCAGGGAGAGGGCGGTGCCCCTTTCCCCCACCCCGGTTTCCAAGCCCTGCGGCAAGGCGTCGAAGAGATCCAGACAGTCGAGCCGGCGCAACGCATCGCGGACCTCCTCCAGGGTAGCGTCCGGTCGCGCCAGGCGGATATTCTCCAGCAAAGTCCCGCCAAACAGGTGGTTCTGCTGCGGCACGATCGCGAGATGCCGGTGCAGCCAGGGACCGGAAATCCTCCGGGTATCGATCCCGTCCAGCTGAACGACGCCAGCTGCCGGCAGGTAGAACTTGGCCGCCAGCCCCGCCAGGGTACTCTTGCCGCCACCAGTCGCCCCGACGATCGCCACCGTCTGACCCGGTTCCGCCACGAAATCGATCCCGCGCAGGACCGGCCGACCCGGCTGATAGGAGAAATAAACATCACGAAATTCCACCCGCCCCTGGAACCCCGGGATCTCCACGGCATCCGGCGGATCCTCCCACTCGGGCTCGCTATCGAGGATGGCGAAGACCTTTTCGGCGCCGGCCATCGCGGTGAGCGCCTCGTTGAACATGTTTCCCAGGACCGTGATCGGACTGAAAAACAAGCCGGCGAGGAAGAAGAATTGGACCATGCTCCCCAACGGCATGGCGATCTCCGGATTCAGCACCCGCCAGCCTCCCACCACGATGAGCAGGGCCATGAAGAGTTGGCCATTGAGCTCCAGCAACGGGAGGAACGTCCCGCTGGTCCGCGCGGCCACGAAGTTGATCCGGGCGTGGTCGGCCACTAGGTCGCGAAACATCCCCGCGTTGACCTCCCCGCGCCCGAAGCTCTGGGTGACCCGGATGCCGCTGACGCTTTCCGCCATGGTCGCGGTGATCCGGCTGTAGCTGTCGCTCTGCTGGCGATAGGCTTTGCTGAGGCGTTCGCGGAAATAGCGATTGAGCACCCAAACGATCGGCGCCATTCCGAGCACGAGGAGGAACAGCACCCAGTCCTGGAGCACCATGAAAATGGCGCAGCCGAGCATTTGCCCGACCTGAACCAAGCTGACAAATAGGACATTCTGCACGCCCACCCGGATATTCTCGGCATCGCCCGTCAGCCGGCTGATCAGTCGGCCCACCGGGTTGGCGTTGAAGTAGCTCATCGTGAGCCGCAACCAGTGTTGAAACAAGGCCGCCCGCACATCCCGGATGACCGCTTCCCCGATCTCCAAGGCCAGCTTGATGCGGAACGCGAAGGTGATCTCCGTCACGATCGCAAAGCCCAGAAAACCGCCCACCCACCAAGTGAGCGCCGACTCATCGCCCTGAGCCACCGGTCCGCTGATGATCGCACCCACCGCCCAGGCCAAGACCGGCATTTGCAGGGCCCGCGCCAGCACCAGCCCCATGAGCCAGCCCATCTTCCGCTTGTAGGGCGCGGTGAAGGAAAAGAGCCGTTGAATGAGGTGGAACGACAATGGCGCCTGATCACGCTCCTCCACTTCTCCCTGCTCCCGCTTGAGCCGGTCGAGCACCTCGCGATCGACGATCCCGGCGATGGCCCGTTTCTTCATGACTCCCCTCCCTTCTCTGCAAGAAGAGCATCCCGGTAGTAGCCTGGGGACGCGGCCAGTTCCTCATGGGTCCCCGATGCCACAATCCGCCCGCCTTCCAGAACCACGATCCGATCAGCACGCCGCACCGTGCTGAAGCGATGGGCGATGAGGACCGTGGTCCGCCCCTGCATCACCCCTTCCATTGCCGCGAGGATCTCGTGTTCCGTCCCGGCATCGACCGCCGCAGTGGGGTCGTCGAGAATGAGGATGGCCGGATCCAGCAAAATCGCCCGGGCGAGCGCGAGCCGTTGGCGCTGACCGCCGGAAAGATTGCCGCCATTTTCGTGGAGGACGGAATCGTAACCGTCCGGAAGCCGGTCGATGAACTCGGCGGCAGAGGCGAGCCGGGCCGCCCGTTCGATCGCTTCGCGCGTGGCCGACGGATTCCCGAAGGAGATGTTCGCGGCCACGCTGGCCCGGAAAAGGAAGCTTTCTTGAAACACCACGCCGACTTGGCGGCGGACGTCGTCGAGATGCCAGTCGCGGAGATCGCGCCCATCGAGCCGGACGCTCCCCTGATCCGGATCGTAGAACCGAGGGATCAACGAGGCCAACGCACTTTTCCCGGAGCCGGTCGGTCCCACGATCGCCAATTTCTCACCGGGCCGGATCACCAGATCGACGTCGTGGAGCACCGTCGCCTGGGGCTGAAAGCGGAAGGCCACGCCTTCGAAGCGGATTTCGCCCTTGGCGCGATCCAGCGGGAGGGCGCCCTCGCGCTCCATCAGTCCGTCGGGGGCATCGAGGATTTCGTAAACCCGCTCCGCTCCGGTAAGTGTCTGTTGCAGATTGTCCGCGATGCTGCCCACCGCGTTCACCTGAGAGGAGAGCTGCTGGAGGACGCCGGCAAAGACCAGCAGACCCGTGCCCACGGGAATTTTCCCGTGCATGGCCAACCAGCCGCCGTAACCAAGCAGAATGACCATGCCGATCTGGTTCAACATCGAGACCAACGGCGACAAGATGGTGAGTTTGGCGAAAACCCGCTGTTTCTGCGCGGTCACGGCATCGTTCGTCGCAAGAAATCGCCCTGCGGCCCATCGCTCCAGGCCGAAGCTTTTGACCACGCCGATTCCCCGGGCCAGTTCCTCAAAGGTCCGCACCAGGGTATCCATGCGCTCCCGGCCCTCCTCGTAATCACGGCGCAACCAACGGGCGAAGAGCACCACCACGGTAAGCAAGACCGGAAGATAGGCCAGACAGGCCAACGCCAGCCCCTCATGAATCCGGATCATCGTGATGAGATAGATCACACCCGAGATCACCACACCGATCGCCTGGAGAAGCACGCCGTCCACGAAGAGGCGGACCGCTTGCACATCACCGGTGACCCGGTTGATCAGGGACCCGGTGGCGTTGGCGTCGAAGAACCGGAAACTGAGCCGTTGCATCCGCGCGTAGACCCGGGCCCGCAATTCCACCACGATGCGCCCCTGGCCCAAGTGGTTCGCCGCCATGGCGTTGAGCATCGATAGCCCGGCCCGCAGCGTGGCGGCACCGAAGACGACGATGCCGAGGAGCCAGAGAACGCGCATCGGCTCCCAATCCGCAGGCGGCTTCCAGCCAAAGGGGAAGTGGGCCGCCGACGCGCCCGGTTGGACCAGGGAGCGGAGGTAGTCGATGGCCCATCCGGTGCCTGCCAAGCCGACCAAGCCCAAGGAAAGAAGAGCGATCTGGAGAACCAGTAAGCCTAGGCACTCACGCCAGTAGCCGCCGGCCAATCTCAGTAACCTTCCCAGAAGATAGAGCTGCCGGGAGGTCCCGCTGGGGGGCTCACCGGCGGTCATGCCAGGGTCGATTCAATTCGGCAAATTCCGCCCAGAGCTGTACCACGCTTTCGCGCAACCAAGCTCTTTCTCGCGCTTGCCAGAGGACCGTCGCCCGCAAGAACGCTGTCACTGGTTCCGGCTGCCCTCGGGCCATTTTCGCAAAGGTGGTCTCCGCTATGGACAAGTCTTGCAGCGCCCCCAGCCGGTCCTGAAGACTCGCCAACGCTTCCGTGTAATGGCCCATGGATTTCGCGGAGAAACAGTCTTGAAATGACTCGATGAAATAGCGCTGCTTCTTGATCGCGATGCGCAAGTGGTGCCACTCCGCGTCGTCCGCCCGGGCCAGGTTTTCCCCCACTCCCAGCAAACGGCGGTGCCCCTTTTCCAAAGCGGTCTCCGCCATATCACCCACAGGCTGCTGGAAACGACGGAGCTCTTTGCCCGTCATCCCGGCCCGCCACCGGCGGCAAGCGATCCAGCCAGTCAGCCGCAAGATGGTCCGGCTATAATCCCGTGAGGCCAGGAGCTTGCGGACCTGAGCCCAAGCTTTCGCACGGTCCTTCTCCGCCAAAGCGAGAATTCCAGCGAACACTGGATCGCCTCCCGCGCCCGGCTTGGCAGGGCTTAGTTTATTGGCGAGAAGAACATCGGCATCCCGGGCGGGCCCCAAGACAGCGAGAATCCCGCGAAGTGATTCTCGGACCGGCTCGACCGCTTCACGCGGGAGCTCGTCCCGGAAAATGGAGAGGCAAGCCCGCAAGCGCCGGAGCGCTACCCGCATCTGGTGGACACCTTCCGGATCCTCGGACGCCAGAATGGCACGTTCATTGGAGCGGATCTGACGCAGGGCTGTCTCCAAAATCTCCGCGAAAACCTCCTCCTTGGCACTATTCAGTCGCATCCGGACAGGTGATCCCTTTTCGGGACGTGCGCCGACGCTCCGGAGCAAGGCATACCCAAGATCGGCTTTGCCCCGCGTTTCCGGCCGGAGATCGACACTTTCTGACAATGCTTCCGCCAGCCGAAAGAGAATGTCCGGTTCCTCCCCCTTGGCTTCCAGCTCCACTTCGCACAACGGGGTCGTCCTGCGGCCCGCACTCACTTTGCCGACGTCGATGGCCAGCTCGATTTCGCCACCGGCGCATCCCGCCAAATGGTAAATCCGCCGTTCCACCCGGGTCGCGAAGACCGGCCGCAAGCGGCTCCGGATCCGTTTGCGCCGCAACCATCCGAACCCCAAACCTTTGGGCAACTGATCCAAATCGAGCGCCAAACCGGCCACCGGGCATTCGTGTTCTGCCCGGTCGAAGAAACCGCTCCCCCTGGCGGCCCACCTTGCTTTGATGGTTTGGACCCACTCATTTTCGGCATCCCGGCGCACCCGAAGTTCCAACCCATGCCGGGCCAGATCAAGATCCGGCGTATCGAAGTAAACGCTTTCGAGGTGGTGGACTTCGGCACCCGGTTCGCCCTCGCGACTCGGCGCAAGAATCAGGGCGCTTGCCTCAAGCAGGGCCAAATCGTCCGGACGAAACCGGAGTTTGAGTTCCCGCTCCCGCTGAAGACCGCCGGCTGCCGACTTCGTGTGCATCGCGAACCCCGACCATGATCTGGATTGGCCGAAAGTTCAACAAGCGCGCCGAGAAACCTCCGATTAGCGGAGCGCTTCGTTGATGGCGAACTTGTTCAATTCCGCCGGATGCCCCGCCCAACGGACCTTGCCCAGCGGGTCCACGAGCACGGCATAGGGAATGCCCCGAACCGCGAAGTGACGGGAAAGAACATTGTCCTTATCAAGAGCCACTGAATACTCCATGACGGTCGATTTGCGGAACTTCGTCACCGTCTCTTCATCCTCCTCGGTGAGCCCGATGATCTGCAAATTGATGTCGCTGCATTGGTGCAACAACTCGTTGAGATGCGCGATGCTCTCCCGGCACGGAGGGCACCAGGTGGCCCAGAATTCGATCACAGCGGGCTGCCCCAACGTGTAGGGATCCGCCCCGGGCAGATATTCGACCGCCATCGGCGGCAGGTTTGTGCCAACGGGATTGAGTTTTTTCGTCAACAAAAACCCGGCGGCCACGAGAACGGCGAGAAAGATCAGCCAGCGCATCGAGACAGTGTATCCGGCATTTACAAGGAAGCCACCGGCAATACCTCGAACCCTTCCTTGGAATCCTTGATCTGCCAGCCAAGCGCGGCCAGTTCGTTCCTCAGCTCGTCGGCCTTCGCCCACTCGCGCGCCTGCTTCGCGTCCCATCGCTGTTGCGCCTTCTCCTGAATCTCCGCCGGAACGGTCACGATCTGGCTTTCCGGCAACTTCAATCCCAGCGCAGCCATGATCAGGTGAAATCCGCGCCAGCTGCTGACTGGGTCAGCTTCCTCGATTTGGCGAAGGGCGATGAACAGCTGCCCGAGCGCCTCCGGAGTGTTGAGATCCTGGAGAATCGCTTCCCAGGCCGGCGCAAAGATCCCGGGATCGATCCCCGCACAGAGTTCTTCGTAGGAGGGCGCGTCCAGTCCTCCGGACCGTTCGGCAAGCCGCCGTGAGGCCTTGGCCAATCGCTCCAGCGCTTGCCGGGCTCCCATCAGCGAGGGGAAGCTTTCTTCCCCCGCCTTGTCCCGGGACACAAAATTGAGCGGTTGCCGGTAGTGGGAACCTACGAGGACGTAGCGCAACTCCGCCGGTGTAAAACCGCGTTCCATGAGATCGCCAAGGGTGTAGAAATTGCCCAGGCTCTTGCTCATCTTGCCCCCGTTGACCATGAGGTGGGTGATGTGAAACCACTGGTGACACATTTCCTGACCAGTCACGGCCTCGCTCTGGGCAATCTCGTTTTCGTGGTGCGGAAAGCACAGGTCGATGCCGCCGGAGTGAAGATCGAAGGTTGCCCCCAGGTATTCGTGACTCATCGCGGAGCATTCCAGATGCCACCCCGGTCGTCCCTCACCCCACGGGCTCGGCCAGAAGTTGGTGCCGTCCTCCGGCTTGCGCGCTTTCCACAAGGCGAAATCCGCGAGCGCGTCTTTTTCATACTCATCGGCATCGTTGGCAGCGGCGGAGAAAACGAGTTCCCGCTCGTCCAGGTGGGAAAGTCTCCCGTATTGAGGAAACGCGGAGACTCTAAAGTAGACCGAGCCGTCGCTGCCTTGGTAGGCATGCCCGCTCTCCATGAGCTTGGTGATCATCCCAATCTGGTGCGGAATGTGATCGACTGCCCCGGGCTCGACATGCGGCGGCAAAAGGTTCAGTCGGCCACAGTCCTCTTCAAACCGGGCGCGCCAAGCTGCCGTGAATTCCTCGAGCGTTTTCCCCTGCGCCTGGGAATCCCGAATGGTCTTGTCGTCCACGTCCGTCACGTTGCGCACGTGCCGGGTCCTCATTCCCGAGAGCTCCACAACTCTCCGGAACACGTCCTGGAGCACGAATGTGCGAAAATTGCCAATATGTGCAGGCCCGTAAACCGTCGGACCGCAGCAATAGAATCGCAAAGTATGGCCGTCCCCAGGCCGCACTTCCAAGATCGAACGCGTTAGGGTATCGTGAAGCTGGAGGCGTGTCCCCGTGGTGATCATAGATTCAGAAAGGGTCAGCTCTCGCTCGCTGGCAAGACTGGCTCATTCAAGACCATCTCCAGATAGCGCCGGTAATCAGGACTCTTGATGCCGTCCATCACCTTCTGCAGCCCCAACCGGTCGATGAAGCCCATGTTGTAGGCGATCTCCTCCAGACAAGCGACCTTGAGGTTCTGCTGGTTTTCGATCGTGGCGATGTAGTTACTGGCTTCCAGCATACTGGCGGGCGTTCCCGTATCGAGCCAGGCGATGCCGCGACCCAGCAATTCCACCTTGAGGCGGCCTTGTTTGAGATAGGCCGTATTGAGGTCCGTGATCTCCAACTCCCCCCGGGATGAAGGCTTCAGCACCTTGGTCATCTCGACGACCTGCTCGTCGTAAACGTAGAGCCCGGGAACGGCGTAGCTGCTCTTCGGCTTCTTCGGCTTTTCCTCGATGCTGAGGACCTTGCCATCCGGCCCAAATTCGACCACACCGAACCGCTCCGGGTCGCGGACGTGGTAGCCAAAAACGCAGGCAGAATCCTCCACCGCCAAGGCCCGGCGGAAGAAGTCGAGAGGACCATAGAAGATGTTGTCGCCGAGAATGAGCACGGCACCCGAGTCCTTGAGGAAATCCTCAGCGATTAGAAACGCCTGGGCGATCCCCTTGGGTTCGGGTTGGATCCGATAGGACAAACGGATTCCCCAGGCCGAGCCATCCCCGAGCAGGCTCTCGAACTGCGGGATGTCCTTGGGCGTGGAAATGATCAGGATTTCACGGATCCCGCCCAGCATCAGCGTGGCCAGCGGGTAGTAAATCATCGGCTTGTCGTAGATCGGCAGCAGTTGCTTGCACGCGATTTGAGTCAGCGGATAAAGGCGCGTTCCCGCGCCACCGGCCAAGATGATTCCCTTGCGTTGTTTCATCGCCGGGAAGCTGTGGACGAACTCACGCCCGGGCGCAACCCCTGACTACCCTCCGGATCAGATCACGGCTCTGGAAGCCTGCGATCTCTGTTTTGCCGGGCCTCCAGGAAGAATTCCCGCAGCAGGCCCGCGCATTCCGCCTCCCGAACGGAAGGCGTGATCTCGCTGCGGTGGTTGAGGGTCGGCTGTTGCAAGAGGTTGATGAGGCTGCCCGCCGCCCCGTCTTTCGGGGAGGGGCAACCGAAAATGACCCGCCGGATCCGGCAGTGGTAGATGGCCCCGGCGCACATCGGGCAGGGCTCTTTGGTGACATAAACGTCGCAGTCCGTAAGCCGCCAATCCCCAAAGGTGGCCTGCGCACTCGATAGAGCCAGCATCTCCGCATGAGCAGTGGCATCCTTGAGCAATTCCACTTGGTTGTAGCCGCGAGCGATGACTCGTCCTTCGCGAACGACCACCGCACCCACCGGAACCTCGCCGTTCGCCGCGGCCTTGCGCGCCTGCCTCAAGGCTTCCGCCATAAACTCCTCGTCGCGGGCGAGATCGGGGGTGGCATCCGAGGACATGGAAAGTTGCACGGTCGAAAGGTCGCAGATAATCATGCGTATGATCGATTTCAACCGGCGAATCATCGCCCCCAGCATTCTTGCGGCCGACTGGTCCCGGTTGGCGGAGGAAGTCCGCCGGGCTGAAGCGGCGGGTGCCGACTGGCTCCACCTCGACGTGATGGACGGCCACTTCGTCGACAACATCTCCTTTGGACCGGCCTTTGTCGCCCAGATCCGGCCCCACACCTGCTTGCCCCTGGACGTCCATTTGATGCTCGATCGCCCGGATCACTACGTCCCTCGCTTTGTGGCTGCAGGCGCAGACCACCTCACCGTCCATGTCGAGGCCAATCATGATCCCGGAGCTACTCTGAACCAGATCCGCGAAGCCGGCTGCCGATGCGGGCTAGCCTTGAGTCCCGATACCGACTTCAGCCGGGTGATCCCGTATCTCGGGGTCATCGATATCCTTCTCGTCATGACTGTGCGCCCCGGCTTCGGAGGCCAAGCCTTCATGGAAACGGAAACGATGCCCCACGTCGCCGCGGCCCGGCGGATCCGGGAGGAGGCCGGATACTCCTTCCATATTGAAGTCGATGGCGGGATCGATGCGGACACGGTCCATGTCGCCGCCCGGCACGGGGCCAACGTCATGGTGGCGGGAACCTCCCTGTTCGGGGCCACCGATATGGCTGCGGCGATTTTAGCGCAACGAACACCCCGTCCCTAAAGCCTCGCCAAGAATTTGGTTGCGCGAAACCATCGCAATGGTAGCTTCGCCCTCCGTCGTGTTAGAGGCGACCAGCTGAGCACGACCTCGTCCGCAGCCCTCCATCTAACGTGTCGCAGCCGAATACCTTTCCCCTTTCAGCAACCGGTGCCAGTGAAAGCTTCCCGGTTCGTGCCGCTGATCGCCCCATCATGAGAAGTGACCTGCTCGAACAAGCCGCCCAAGTCGTCCCCGACATCCCGGTTCTGATCAACATGATCTCCCAGCGAGTGCGACAGTTGAATAACGGCCGCCCGCCGTTGATCAAGGTCTATTCGCGCATCGGCCAAGCGGACATCGCCTTGATGGAAGTCATCCAAGGTAAGATCGTCCTCGTCGAGGGCAGCGCCGAGGAGCGCTTCTGAGGCAACCGCTCTCGCTCGGCTTGGCGTATCTCACCCGATGAGCAAGCAAGCCGACATCGCCTCCAACAAGAAGGCACGTCACGATTTCGAGGTTATTGAAACCTACGAGGCCGGAGTCGTCTTGCGCGGTACCGAGGTGAAATCTGTGCGTGCGGGCCGGATCAATATTCGGGACGCCTTTGCTCGGGTGGAAAAGAGTGAGGTCCTCCTCCATGGCTGTGACATCCAGCCCTATGAGAACGCCAGCTTCGCCCAGCACGAAGCCAAGCGGCCCCGCAAGCTGCTCCTCCACCGCCGGGAAATCCTCAAGCTTGCGGCCCTCACCCATGAGAAGGGGTTTACTCTAGTCGCTCTCCGGTTCTATTGGAGCGGTCGCCGGGTGAAGGTGGAACTCGGCGTCGCCCGGGGCAAAGCGAAAGGCGATCGCCGGGAAGATTTGAAAAAGCGAGTGGAAACGCGCGAAGCGCAGCGTGCCATGGCGAACTTCAACAACCGGTGAAACCACATCGGCTGCAAAAGCCGAACGCCCATTGTCTAAAACTCGTTGTTTTTTAGACTTTCTGTAATTTTCAGTTGCGGTACGCTCTCCCGTAGAGCTTATTTTTAACGGCTTGTTCCCAGCGGAGGTTTTGCCTTCGTCGCCCTCTGCCTGCCGGACAGCCACCGCTTCGACCGCCATGGATCCCATCAGCCAATTTCTCAATTATTTTGGCCAGCTCACCGACAATCTGCCGGGGGCCAGAGCCGCTCTGATCTTGTTGGGCGGAATTGTCGGAGCGCTGCTCATCAAGTTCCTGGTGCGCGGTTTGCTCCATCAAACCGGGCTCGACGAACGGGTGGCCCGGGGGCTCGGCTTGCGGGACACGAACACCGAACAGGCGATCAGCCAGTTCATCTATTTGACTTTGATCCTGGTCGTCCTCATCGCCGCATTGAATGAGGCGGGATTGACTCCGGTCACCATGCGCTTGCAGGCGCTCATCGATCCCGTGATCCAAGCGCTCCCGAAGATCCTCTTCGCGGGAGCTCTAGCTTTTCTCACGTGGGTCGTGGCCACGTTGGTCAAAAACATCCTCCAAGGGATTCTAACTGCATCGCGCTTGGATGAGCGGCTCGGGCTCGACGAATCGCGTCCCCTCTCCCGGGCCATCCTTACGGTGGTCGTTTCCCTGATCTGTCTTCTGATGCTCCCAAGCATCCTGACCACCCTCGGAATCCCGGAAGTCTCCAGTGTGCTCAACCCGCTGATTATGGAGATTTGGTCCTCTCTGCCCGGCTTCGTCTTCGGGGCATTGATCATCGCCTTTGGCGTGTTCGTGGCGGATATTGTCCGCAAAATGGTCACCGCAGTGTTGGAAGGAATTCGCCTCGACAACCTCCCGGCCAACCTTGGGTACGAGGGGAAACTCAGTGTAATGGGCCTGACCCTATCTTCCGCGTTGGGACTGGTGGCGATGATTTCGATCATCGTGACCATGACCGCTCAGGGTTTGCAGGTCATGAAGCTGGATTTCGTCTCCGGCCTCGCCGTTCTCCTCAGCAATCTCTGGGCGGCCACCCTGATTTTCCTCATCGGACTCGTCCTCGCCGACCTCGCAAAGAAGGCTATCGGATCGAAGAACATGCTCTTCGGAACGATTGCCCAGTATGTCGTGACCTTCCTCTTCGGCGGAATGGCGCTTCAGCGGGCGGAGATCACCGCCCTCAGCAGCAACGTCGTCGAGTACCTCATCACCGGAGCGATTGTCGCCGCAGTGATCGCGTTCGGCATCGGGGGCGCCATTGCGATCGGCCTCGGCGGCCGCGATCGGGTGAAGCGTTATCTCGATTCAAAATAGAGGTCCGATTCAGCTTTCCGTGCAGCGCTCGTCGCTCTATGATGAATCTCCCGGTGGTCTGTTCCAGGCAGGCAGTTTCTGCCCGGGCGCTAGGCGCTTGAGGGGACAGGATCCGAACGTTGAAAGGAATTCCCCATCATCCCATGCAAAAACTCACGCCGATCCTTGCTCTGGCCACCGCCCTGCTGGCCAGCAGTTGCGTTTATGAATCCAGGGCTCCGCGCTATGCGCCTGTTTCCCGCCCCGTCAATATCTGGGACCAACAGTCCGTGGACGACCAGACGAGGGCCTACTATCCTTATTCGGATGCGGCACGCCTGACGCACACCGGCATTTACCCCTCTCCGCAGGGCGGATACCGTCTCTATACCGGGGCTTCGGGCATACCGGACACGACGCGACTCTACAACCCCGGCACCTATTCCCGACGGGACGATCGCGGTGCAAGCTCGGGATACGCATCAACCAATGCGTCGGCGGAAGAGCGACGTCTTACGGGCCCTTCCACGAATTCCCTGACGCCGCGACGGGAAATTCTTCCCTCCTCCCGCTCCTCTTTGCCGGAGGCAAATGAGCCTTGGCGACGCCGCGCAGCGACCACGCGGAGCCAATCCGCCGCCGACCAACTCGCCTCGGCCAACAACACGCAAAGGCAACCGGCACCCCGGGTCCCGGAGCCTGCCCCGCGTAGCAATCGGGAAATTTCGGAAGCTCCGGTGCCAGCTGAGCCCGCCAAGTTGCCCTTTGCCCAGCCTGTGCCGGGCCGTGTCGGCTACGTCAAACTCTCGGATCATCCGAACCTCCCCGAGATCGATGTTCGGGGGATTGCCCCGGGCACGCCCGTGGAAGTTCCCAATCCGGCAACTTCGGGCGAAACCATCCAGTTCCGGGTCCCCTGACTTCCTGAGACTCGTTGCCCGGCAGCTTTTCCAAGGTCGCCATTCTCGGTCCGGGGCTTCTCGGCGGGTCGATTGCGCTTGCGACTCGCCAACTGCCCGGCTCTGCGGTCCGCTTGTGGGCGCGTCGGACGGAGGCGCTTCCCGAACTGCAAGCGCGCGGCTTCGCGCCTTCTGAAACAACTACGGATCTAGCCGAAGCCGTCAACGGGGCGGAGTTGGTCATTCTCTGCTCTCCAGTGGGAGCCATGCCCTCCCTGGTGGAAGCTCTGGCCGCGCAAAAGGCCCTCGCGCCCGGGACGATCGTGACCGATGTCGGGAGCGTGAAGGCCCGTGTCGTCGAAGTGCTCACCCCCTGCGTTGCCGCGCTGAACGCGACGTTCATTGGATCCCATCCGATGGCCGGATCCGAAAACGCGGGAATCGCACACGCCCGGGCCGATCTGATTTCGGGCGCGGCCTGCCTGTTGACGCCATTGCCAGCGACGCCCCCGGAGGCGTTGACTCGCTTGGAATCATTCTGGCGGTCTTTGGGGATGCGCGTCTCTGTCCTCTCACCCGAGGACCATGACCGCGCCTTGGCAAGGGTGAGCCACCTGCCTCACGCGGTAGCGGCCGCCCTGACTTTGGCGGCGTTACAGACCCGCCCTGAGGACGGAGCCCTTTGCGGCAATGGGTTGCGGGATTCCACCCGCATCGCCAAAGGCGGCGCCGCCATGTGGAGCGAAATTCTCCTGGAGAACCGCGACGCTCTGATGGAGCCGCTGCGAAATCTGCAAGGCATTCTGGGCGAATTACTTGTCTTTTTGGAAAATCGGGACCAAGAAAGACTAGCTGAGTTCCTGCACGAGGCCCGCAAGTTGCGCGAGCAACTCGATAGCGCAAAGTGAGGCCAGCGTCCAACGCTCCCACCCGCAGCTGCATGTCAGAATTTAAGGTAAAGAGGTGCCGGCCCATCCGGATGGAACTCCGCGTCCCCGGAGACAAGAGTATATCTCATCGGGCGATCATGATGGCGTCGCTCGCCAACGGTCCCTGCGAGATCGACGGGTTCTTGCCCAGCGAAGACTGTCTCTCCACGGTCAATGCGTTCCGGGCCATGGGGGTCACGATCGAAGAACTGGAGGTCACCAAATGGGGCCCCACCCGGCTTCGGGTCGAAGGACGCCGCGGAGAATTCCAGTCCCCGACAGTCGATGTCGACTGCGGAAACTCCGGTACCACCATGCGTCTCCTCACCGGCATCCTGGCCGGCCAGAAGGAGGGATTCCGGGCCCGGCTCACCGGTGACGCGTCCCTCTCTAAGCGGCCCATGCGCCGGGTCATCGAACCGCTGACACAAATGGGTGCCCGGATCGAGGCTGAGGGAGAGGGCGACACCGCGCCGCTGATCATTCACGGAGCACGGCTGAAGCCGATCGACTACCAGCTGCCGGTGGCCAGCGCCCAGGTCAAGAGCGCCATTCTATTGGCGGCTCTCTCCACTGACGGCAAGACCACCATCACCGAACCCGGTCAAAGTCGCGACCACACGGAGCGCATGCTCCAGTATTTCCGGGTCAAGACTGTCCGTCACGAAAACCAACTCACCATCTGGGGAGGCCAGACGCTGGAATCCCGGGATTTCGAGGTGCCCGGGGACATGTCGAGCGCCGCGTTTTGGATTGTCGCCGCAGCCGCCATGCCGGGGGCGCATCTCTGCGTCCACAATGTCGGACTCAACGAAAGCCGCACCGGGCTCCTCAAGATTCTCATCCGGATGGGCGCGCAAATCACCGAAGTCATTGATCACAGCCGCTGCGGCGAACCGGTCGGACGCATCGAAGTTCACGGTGGCAGACTTCGTGGCACCACGGTGGAAGGTGCGGACATCCCCAATGTGATCGACGAGATCCCCGTGATCGCGGTCGCCGGAGCCCTCGCGGAGGGCAAGACCATCATCCGCGATGCCAAGGAACTCCGGGTCAAGGAGTCCGACCGTATCGCCGCCGTCACCAACAACCTCCGGCTCATGGGGGTCGAGGTTCAGGAGTTCTTCGACGGCATGGAAATCCAGGGTGGCGCCACGCTCAAAGGAGCCCGGATCGAGTCTCATGGTGACCACCGGATCGCGATGGCCTTCGCGATCGCCGGGCTGCACTGCGACAGCGAAACCGTCATCACCGATACCGAGTGCATCCGCACCTCCTATCCGGGGTTCGAGGACCAAATCAAAGAGATCATGGCCGCCAAGAACAAGGGGAACTATACGCCGGTGATCACTTCCTTAAATCCGGCGACGGACAAGGAGTATTGACCCAAACCGCCCGGACCGTCCATGCAACACGTCGCCATCGCCATCGACGGCCCCGCCGCCTCTGGCAAAAGCAGTGTGGCACGCCGGGTCGCCCGCCACTTCGGTTTTTTCTTCGTGAACTCCGGTGCCATGTACCGGGCGTTCACTTGGTGGGTCCTGGAGAGCGGAGTCGATCCGAGCGACACCGCCGCCGTTACTGCCCTGCTTGAGCAAACTGATTTTGAATGCGCTGTCCTGGATAGGGATTCGGTCATCCGGCTCCAAGGGCGTGACGTGACCAACCAACTGCTGAGCCGGGACGACGTCAACGCCGCAGTTTCGACGATCGCCGCCATCCCGGAAGTCCGTAGAGTGTTGGTCGCCGAACAGAAGCGCTTCAAGGAAATGGGCGATTTGGTGATGGAAGGCCGTGACATCGGGACCGTCGTCATGCCGGACACCCCGTATAAGTTTTATCTGGATGCTTCCTCCGAGGTGCGCGTCCGGCGTCGCCGCGCCCAAGGCATCGAGGATGACATTCGCGACCGGGACATCAAAGACAGTTCGCGCGAGACGGCCCCACTGCGGGCGGCACCAGATGCCCGCCAAATCGATACCTCCTACCTGAGCTTAGAGGAGGTCACTGACCGGGTCATCAGCATTCTCCACACCCAAGGGGTCCGCCCCCGGGAGGAGCCCCACCGCCCGATGTCGACGGCCTACCGGATCGTTTACCAGGTCTCCAAGACTTTGTTTCGCGTCCTCTACGGCATGGAAGTCCACCATGGGGAGCGCGCCAGGATTCCCGGCGGAGCCTACTTCGCGTCGAACCACGCGAGCTTCCTCGATCCTCCGCTGATCGGCACCGCCCTGGACGAGCCGATCTACTACCTCGCCCGCAACACCCTTTTCAAGCCGCGGCTCTTCGCGTGGCTTCTCCCCCAACTCAACACGGTTCCCGTGGACCGGGACAACGCGGAGTTGTCCTCGCTTCGCATCTCGATGCAGGTCGTCAAGGAGGGCAAAAAAATGGTCGTCTTTCCCGAAGGCACCCGCACGCCAGACGGATCCCTCCAACCCGCCCTCCGCGGGGTCGGCATGCTGGTCGCCAAAACCGGGGTCCCCGTCATCCCGGTACGAATTTTCGGAAGCTTCGAAGCCTTCCCGCGCCGTTCCAAATTCCCGCGTCTCGACGGGAAAATCCATGTTGTCTTCGGACATCCGCTGCGATTCTCTGCGGAGGAACTGGAGGCGAAAGGCAAGACCGGTCAGCAGGCCATCTCCAACCGCATCATGGAAGCCATCTCAGCGCTCTCTCTCCCGGAAGGCGTTTCCTGACTTTTTCGTAGGGTCCCGTCGCCAAAAATGCTGGAGCGTGCGGCGCTTTCCGGTGTAGAGTCCACCCACGGATTTTGCCCCTAAACCCCGTTACCATCCCTGCCTCCATGTTCCTTGGCCGCCGCCTCTCCCCTCTTCACCTCCTCTCCGTTGTTTGCGCCCTTCTCCCTTCCTTGGTCTGGGCGGACAAAATCTATCTGAAGTCCGGGGACGTCGTCACCGGAACCATTATCGAGGAGACCCCCGACAACGTTCGCATCCAAGTCCTCGTCGGGACTATCAAGGACAAACGATCCATTTCCCGGGTCAGCATCGAACGGATCGAAAAAACCACGCCCGAGGATGTCGAGCGCGATGCCTGTGTCCCGCTCAAACTCACTCCGGATGGGCTTCCGGCCAAGGGCTATGAAGAGCGTCTCAAGATCGTCAACGAGTTCCTCGCCAAATTCCCCACGAGCAAATACCTGGCCGAAATTCAAGGAGTGCGCGACTCCCTCACCTCAGAACTCGAACGGGTCAAAGCTGGGGAGAGTCGGTTCCGGGGAAATTGGCTGACTCCGGATCAGCAAGCGATCCAGACCCCCAACCTTGAGGCCAACACCGCACTCCGCCTCATGAGGCAAGCCGCAGCGGGACGAAACTTCCTCGGCGCTCTTCGTCAGTTCGAGTTCATTGAGAAATTCTACGGAGGCACGCTGGCTTACCCGCAAGCCGTTACGGACGCCAAACGAATCCTCCCTGCCTACGGCCAGCAACTCACCAAGGAAATTGAATTCGCCCGCTACGACGCGGCCCAAAATGCCAAGGGACTGGCCGCCCTCTCAGAATCGGCCCGTGCCGCCGCTCAGCAGGAAATCGCCGCCGCCTCCGCTCGCTACAAAGCTTTGGTCGCCGCAGAAAAGGAAAAGAAAATCGCCTGGCTCAGCGTCGATATGAAGTCCGAAGCCAGCCTCAACGAAGGAATCGCACGAGTGCGGAAGGAAATCGAACGGATCGGGAAGATCGACACGGCGGCTCTGGATCTGCAGGCGCAGGCGTTTTATGACGTCGGCGAGCTGATTTACGCCGGCAAGCTCGATGAGGCGAAGCCTGCACTCAGCGCGGCGACCGGTATGAAAGGTGGGGCCAAGCTGGCCTCGACCTCAAAAACCGCGAGTTCCAAATCCGCTACCCCCGGTGGCCCGGCGGATCGCCCCTCGATTCTGGCCTCCCTTCAGCAGCAACTTGAGGAACGGCTGCAGAAACGCGCAAACGCCGCGAAATTGGCCGCACTGACGGCGGAGGCAGCCGCGAAAGAGGCGACAACCGCCTCCGGCACGGCAAAGGACGGCACCACCCCGGCGGTGACCGGTGATGAGGCTCTCGACGCCTTGGTCATGCAGCGGAAGACGACGGCGGACGAGGAAACCCCCGCCAAGGAGAGTGCCTCGGCCAAGGGCAAGCCGGAGCGCAAAACTTCTGCGACAAGGCCTTCGGCCAAAGCAACTGCGAGTTCCGACGAGGACGAGACCGGAACCACGGAGCGTCCGGCACGCCCAGCCGCTCCGGTGGCGAGAGCAAAATCCGGCGGTTCTCCGCTCCCTATCATCATTGGGATCGTCGCTGTCTGTCTCGTCGGGGTAACCGTCTTCCTTTTCATCCAAGAGAAGAAAAAGAGCGGAGGAGGATCGTAACAGGTGATCTGCCCAGGATGTGCCGGCACGATTGAGGCTCCGGTGGGTTCTCAGGAGATGGCCACGTGGCCGTGCGGCTCCTGCGGAGGCGAGTGGGTTCCTTCGTTTCACTACTGGCGTTGGCTCAGCGAGAACCGCCATCGAAGACCCAAGATTTCCCCAACGACGGAGCCCGCGCGGCCCGTCGGGGAAAAGCCGAATTCCTGTGTGGAGTGTGCGTCCCCCCTCCGTCCCGCACTGGCCGGGCGAGGGCTATCGTTCCACATCCTCCACTGTTCGTTCTGCGGCGGCCTCTGGCTACCCGCCACCCAGAGCTTGAAACTCACCACGGGCACGAAACGCACCGTGCTCTCGGAGATCCTTGCCACCCTTTACCGAAGGGAAAAGGGTGCCGCCCGCAAGACCGTGATCGAAGCCGAGGCCGCGCGTCCGGAACCGACGATCCGCTACAACCAGATCTCGCAGCGCAAAGCCTTTTATCAGGTAGGCCCCGAGCTCACCGGATTCCTCGCGGAGTTTGGGCGGTCCATCGAGTTTCCCCCGGCCTACGACATGCTCTCGGAATTCAATGGGATGTTTCCCTGCCAGAACCCGGACGGCGGCGACTCACTCTGGAAAACCGTGACCTATGATCCGGAGCGGACCAAGGACCTGAACAAAGATCTTTCCCGCATCTACACTCAACTGAAGACGGGAAAAAACGATTCCCCCGAACACCTCTATATTGAGCGGGTGGACTATTGCGAATTCGGGAACTCCAAGCCTTTCCGCATCCGCGTGGTCAATCATTTCAACGATAATTACGACCACTTCTATGTGAAAGTCCCGGACGCCTCCCGCATTTTTGGGCTGGAACTGGAGCACGCCCTCTCTCCCAACCGGATCAATTACTTGGTCCACCAAAACTCCCTGATCGAAGAGCACATCGCCGGCGTCCCCGGTGATGCCTTCATCCGCGAACATCTCGACGACCGCCACCTCAACCGGGTCCGCGTCGCCAAGGAGTTCGTGAAGTTTACCGAGCGCTGCTTCGTTCGCCTACTCGGAGACATGCGCACCTACAACTACGTCGTCGATATCACTCCCGATTTTGAGGAGATTCAATTCCGGGTCCGGGCGATCGATTTCGATCAGCAATCGTACGAGGGAGATCTCCACATCTATTTGCCCCAGTTTTTCAAAGAAAACGCGTCCGTGGTCAAGCTCTGCACCGAGTTGCTCAACTACCAGACCATGCGGCAGTATCAGGTCGAAGAGCGGAGCCTCATCTCTCGCCGGCTTCAAGTGGAGCACCAGCGCCTCGACTCGCTCTTCCGAGCCATGAAATCTCAGGCGCTGTCCTCCGAAGCGAAAATCGCCCAGTTGCGCGATGGTCTTGGCGAACACCACCAGTGCAATGCCTTCCGGGATTGTCATGGCATGGCCGAACTGGTGGAAGCCAACCTCCGGTTCATCCTCGGGAACAACCCCTGAGAACAACGGGTTGACAGACTTATGTTCATTTGTTTAGTGAACATATGGCTACCTCCCTCCACGAATTCGCTCCGCCCCCGGGCCGTGGCACGCCGGGCAATCCAGGCAACCGGTTCGAACGCCTGCATGTCGAATTCGACGGCGACGCCATGGACGACCTCATCGCCTCCGGGTCCGAAGCCACCCCGGACCGTCCGCTCACCCAGTACTTCCGCGACTTCTCCCAGACCATCGTCAGCCGCAACGAGAGCCCGGACATCCGCTTCGATGCCAGCCTGAATCCCTACCGCGGTTGCGAACACGGTTGCGCCTATTGCTACGCGCGCCCTTACCATGAGTACCTCGGATTCAGTGCCGGATTGGATTTCGAAACCCGGATCATGGTGAAGGAGGAGGCTCCCCGTCTTCTCCGAAAGGAACTCTCCGCCCCTTCCTGGAAGCCCCAGCCCTTGGCCTGCAGCGGAGTGACGGATTGTTATCAGCCCATCGAAAAGAAATTGCGGATCACCAGATTCTGCCTGGAAGTTCTCCTCGAATTTCGCAATCCCGTGACTATCATCACCAAGAACCACCTGGTGACGCGAGACATCGCCGTTCTCGCTGATTTGGCACAATTCAACGCCGCCGCCGTGCTCCTCTCCGTCACAAGTCTCGATCCGGTTTTGGCCCGCCAACTCGAACCCAGGGCCAGCACACCCGCGTTCCGGTTGCAGGCGATTCGGGAACTCTCTGCGGCGGGCATTCCCACCGGCGTCTCGGTCGCACCCATCATCCCTGGATTCAACGATCACGAAATCCCCCGGATCTTAGAAGCGGCGCGAGATCACGGTGCGTCGTTCGCGGCCTTCACACTGCTTCGGTTGCCACACGGTGTCGGCGATCTCTTTCTCGACTGGGTCCAGTCACATTACCCGGGAAGACGACAACTCGTTGAGCAGAGGATCCGGGACATGCGCGGGGGACAGTTGAACCAAAGTGGATTTGGAGAACGGATGCGCGGCCAGGGAGCGGAAGCCGAACTTCTTTCCAGTCTCTTCACCACTTCTTGTCGGCGCGCCGGCTTGGCTTTACGTCACCCAGAACTCTCGATCGCCTCCTTTCGTCGTTCCGACCCGGATCAGCCTTGGCTATTTTGACTGTCCGTGATTTCTCCTGACGGAAAATTGCGCGAGGATCGACAAAAGGAACGAACCGATTCCCGCCCATCTTTTCCCCTGCCCTTCAGCGACGCCCATGAAACCCCCTCTTCTCCCTCAGTCTGCCGCCGCAGCCGCTCTCGCCTGTTCCTTGGCCCTCTTCGCGGGTTGTGAACCGATCGAAAAACTGATGAAAGGAGGCGCGGCGGACCAGCCGGCGGCCTCTGCCAACAGCGTCGCGGTCATCGATCTGGAAGAAATCGCCCTGCGCCTGGGACGAAAGGAGGCCCTCCAAAAGTCGCTCATCGCCAAGGAAGAAGAACTCGGACAACAACTCACGAACCTCCGCGGATCGTTGCAGGAGAAGGTCGAGAAGCGAAAAGCCGAAATCGGTGAGAAGCCCACCCCAGAGCAGGCTAAAGAACTTGAGGGTCTGGCCGGCAACCTCAATCAGGAACTGCAGAGTGCGCGTGCCGCAGCCCAGGAAACACTTCAGAATGAACGCGCCACGCAGGTCCAAACCTTCCGGACCGAGGTTCTTCCGGTGGCGACGGATGTGGCCCGCGAACGCGGACTGAAAACCATCCTCCTCAAGACTGAAGCCGTCGTCTTCGCCTGGACCCCGGAAAGCGATATCACGGAGGAAGTCATCAAGCGCATGGCCACCCCGGTCGTGCCGTAAATGTCCATCGATCTCGTCCCGCTCCTTCCATGAATTTTCTTCCTGCCTCTCTCCTCGCCGCCCTGCTCGGCTTCGGCTTGCCCTTCGCCGGGCAGGCGCAAGATAAGCCGGAGAAAACCACCGCCGAGGGGGAGGGGCCCGCAGCGGCCGCCGCCGCCGCCGCCCAACAGCCCACCCTGCTCAAGCCGGAGGAACTAAAGTGGAACCGCGACCTGATATGGATCTCCTTCATCGTCGATGACGGGCGGGCGCAGTCGCAACGGGACTACTTCGGAGCGGTCACCTCCGCTGACTTCCAAACCCTCCTCACCGGAACCGGGACCACCATGATCAAGGTTCAGCAGGTCTTCTATTACAACAGCCCCACCCGCCAATTCTCCCGATTCGATGCCTCGGGCATTCTCGGGCAGAGTGGCTACTTCAGGCCGGGATCGTTCATGCGCATCGTGGAGTTGAACCAAAAATTCGTGGAAAGCCTCGCCGTTCGCGGGTTTCTGAACGTCGCCGGCGAGTGAGTGGAAGAGCCCAAGCGGGACGCGTTGAGGTGATCGTCCCCCCGCTCGCTCAGCACGGTTGTATTCCGCTTCCATATCGGGATTGTATGTAAGCGCTGAGCGTCATTCGGCGACTGGAGTTCCGACCGAGACCCGCCTCGTTGTAAGTCACACCCATGACCACGTTCATTCCACTGCTTCTCGCCGCGCTCGGAGGTTACCTCATGATGGGCCTTATTTTCGCCCTTGCCTTCGCCCTGGGCAACGGAGCTCAACGGATTGATCCCGCCGGTCACGGGGCGACGGCCGGGTTCCGGGTCGTCATCATTCCCGGCGCAGCCATTTTCTGGCCCTACTTGCTCATCCGTTGGGTGAAGGGCAGCCGTCCGCCCGAGGAGCGTTCCGCTCACCGCGAAGCCAAACACTAGTCCGTCACAGCCCATGCAGAGTCATCACCGGATCCGTCATCGCTTCACTTGGCTGCTGCTGACACCACTGCTCCTGGCCGCCGTTTGGTGCGCCCTTCGTTTTCGACCTCCGGCACCGGTCAACGATCACCTGCCTGAGCCCCCCCCGAATCCCACTTCCGCCCGATGAGCGTCTCCTACAAGGCCGTCGGCTGGAACCCCTTTAAAATCCGCTATGACATGGTCCTCGCGGCAGCCGTCGTACTATTCCTCGTCGCCTTCGTGGGGATCGGCTGGATGCTGCATCCGGCAGCGACCCTCCCCATCCAAGTGATGCGGGCCACCGCGACGGCCGGGTTCACGTTGTTGCACCTCATCCTGATCGCCGGTCCGATGGCGCGGCTCGATCCACGCTGGCTCCCCGTCGTTTACAATCGGCGCCATCTTGGGGTCACCATGTTCCTCCTCGCCCTGCTGCACTCGCTCATCGCGGTGCTTTTCTATCATGGCGGCACGGACGCGAACCCGATCGTCTCCATCTTCTTGGCTGATGCGGGTACGAGGATCACCGCATTCCCCTTCCAAGCTTTCGGCTTCGTGGCCTTGATGATCCTCTTTGTGATGGCGGCCACCAGCCACGACTTCTGGTTGGCGAACCTCACCGCGCCAGTCTGGAAAACGCTGCACATGAGCGTCTACCTGGCCTACGCGCTACTCGTCGTTCACGTTGCGTTCGGCGCACTCCAATCCGAGACGCACCCGTTTGCCAGCGCCCTGCTGCTGGGCGGTGTGGCCCTAGTGGGTGGCGTTCATCTGCTGGCGGGATGGCGGCAGGCTGGTTTGGATCGGGAACCGCCACGTTCCCCGGCGGCGGACGGTTTCCTCCCGGTCTGCGCCGTGACTGACCTGATCGAGGACCAGCCTCTCGGCGCGTTGGTGAGCGGGGAACGGATCGCCATCCTCCGCTACGAGGGAAACAAGGTCTCCGTCGTCTCCGGCGTCTGCCAGCACCAGAACGGCCCCTTGGCGGAAGGCCGCTTTGTCTACGGCTGCCTGACGTGTCCCTGGCACGGTTACCAGTACACTCCCGGGGACGGATGTTCTCCGGCGCCTTTCACCGAGAAAATACCCACCTTCAAGGTCCGCCTCGAAAACGGTACCGTTTGGGTTCATCCCCAAGCAAACCCCGCCGGGACCCCGGTTCCGCCGGCCCTGATCGACGGGAGCAACCGATGAAAGACTCACCGCCTCCGTTCTTTATCGGTTGGGAAGACCGGCCCGTTCCCCGTTTCACTGTGGGGATCGTAATCCTGGCCCTACTTGCGGCGACCGCCATCGCCGGCCTCCTCGCCGCCTGGCAGAGTCAGATTGGATCCGCCACCTGGGATTTCGCGATCACCGAGCACCGGGGAATCCTTCTCTCGCATCCGGCCCCAATCCTTTTGGAAACGAATGCCGCCGGTGGCCACGAATTGCGGTTCCTGGTGAAACCGAACAAGTTTGGCTTCACCAAGGAGGAACTCGCCACGCTCCATCTCAAGGAAGTCACTCTCCAGGGAAGCCTTTTGGAGAACGGCTCCCGCTCGATGCTCGAAGTCACGCCGGAAACCATCACGATCCTGAATCAACCGGCATCGCAACACGCCCCGACTCCCCAACTCCACCCTCCCCTCCCCATCACCCTGCGGGGAGAGATCATCGACTCCAAGTGTTACCTCGGCGCCATGAATCCCGGGGAACGCAAGACCCATCGAGCTTGCGCCATTCACTGCCTGCGGGGCGGCATTCCCGCCGCCTTCCTCGCTCGCGACCTCGCCGGATCGGAAGCCGTCTTGCTGCTCACTGATCCCAACGGCGCTCCGCTCAACCAGACCATTCTCGACTTCGTCGCTGAACCCGTCGAGGCCACCGGAACCGTCTCGTTCGTCGGTGATTTGCCGGTGTTCGCGATTGACCCGACCTCTCTCCACCGCTTGAACAGGCGGTGACATGAATCAGATCGACCTGAAAAACCGCCACGCCATCGTCACCGGAGGTGCCCGGGGCATCGGCCGCGCCATCGCGGAACGTCTCCTCGCTTCGGGAGCCCGCGTCTCTCTCTGGGATCGGGACTCCGCCGCCCTGGCTGCCACCGCAGCCGAGATCGGCACTCCGGAAACCGTGCACACCATCGCGGTCGATCTGACCGATTACAGTTCCGTCGATGCGGTGGTCGCGGCAACCGCTGCCGCGTTCGGGAACAAGATCGATATCCTCGTGAACAACGCCGGGATCGCCGGAACCAACGCCAAACTTTGGGAAATGGACCCGACCGACTGGCACCGCGTGGTCGACGTCAACCTCACCGGAGTCTTCCACTGCTGCCGCGCCGTCGTCCCGCACCTGATTCACAACGGCTACGGCCGGATCGTGAACATCGCCTCGATCGCCGGAAAAGAGGGAAACCCGAACGCCTCCCACTACAGCGCCGCCAAAGCGGGGGTTGTTGCCCTGACCAAATCACTTGGCAAGGAACTGGCCACCTCGAACATCATCGTGAACTGCATCACCCCGGCCGTGATCGAGACCGATATCCTCCAACAGTGCACCCAGGCGCACATCGATTACATGCTTTCCAAAATCCCGATGGGCCGCTTCGGGCAAAAGGAAGAGGCGGCGGCCATCGTGGCGTGGCTGTGCTCGGAGGATTGCTCGTTTACGACCGGCGCGGTGTTTGATCTGTCCGGCGGGCGTGCGACGTATTGAGACGGGTGGGGCTGAAAGTGAGGGGCGATTTGGGTCGGCGAACATTCCGCTTTCATTGTTGAGGAGGGGTGCGGCGCTTGGTCCTCCAAGCGCCGCCCTCGGTGTCGACCCGAAGGCGGTTGGAGGACCAACCGCGCTACCTGAGATTTGCCGTCCCTCACTGAACCGCCAACTATCCCCAACAAAACTCACGCACACCTCTCCGATTTCCTCGAGCCTGCAGCGCTTTCCTCAATCCCGGGCGATCTTTTCCTGAAGACTCAGACCTGCTCCGGGAATCCAGGGAAAGGCACTCTGTGGCCACGCCGTGCGGTGCCCCGGTCACGGCTGCACAAGGAAATCGACCAGCTTGTAGTTGGCGGTGGCCTCGCTGTCGTTCTGTTCCTGGTACCTGGTGAAGCCGATTCCAGGCGTGAAGCAAGACCGCCTGATCCTGCCTTCTAGTTGCGAGGCGATAACATACTCGAGGAGCGCAAACTTCCGCTCCCCCAAAGAATAGCTCCATGGCCTGACTGCCTCCACCCGGTATATTCCGTCGCAGTCAGGCCCCACTAGAGCTTCGATCCCGCCAAACATTTGTCCTTCAAAGAGCGGACACTCCAGGTCGGTGGACAAGGCCAACAATTCATCACCGGCCGCGATCCACTCCCGATACGATACGATTCCATTGCCACACCTAGGTCCATCGTCACGGATTGCGCGACGATACAGTGCATCGTAACGGATGTCGTCTTCCCGGAAACATTCTCGATGACAAATCCTTTGATATCGTCCCGTTTGGGATGGGCAATCACCTCAATGACCCGTTCCAGGCAATGAACTGGAAAGGAACTCTTTTCCGCTCCAGCGGGCTCGACGGATTGGAGTTCGTATTTCCACCAGTTCCCCAGCTTGAGCGGATAATAGACGGGGACTTCGGAAATCGTGTATGGAACCTTCCACTCCAGCGGACTACAGGTAGCCATGGGGAGAGACATGGGCTCTTCCTTCGTCTCCGGATCAGCACTCCAGGCAATTCCGCACGCGATCAGCGCTGCAATCCATCCAGCGGCAGCCCGCCCAAGCAGACCTTTTCCAATGTAGCGTTGCATGCTTATCTCCAGTGATGCTCAGGGTTGCACAAAGAAATCCACCAGCTTGTAATCATCCCGTGGCCCAGAGCCGTGATGGCGGTATCGATAACGAGTGATGCCGATACCCGGAGCGAACCAATATCGGATCGTCTCGGAAGCGCTCCGCCACGTCACGAGAAGAGTGACGGCACCGCCCCCTTGCAGTGCGCATTGTGAATGAGGTTTCATCTTTAACCCTGCGGCCACCGCTTCCACAAGCTGAGCTTTCGCCGACATGACTCGATCATTCCCCATTTCCGTGCCGTGATCAACTGATCCTAACAGCCGAAACGGTAAGGCTCACACAAGTTACAAAGGATCATGCCTGGAAATGGAGACATCGAACGCCCAGGCCGCCGAGAAAAAGGCCGATCTCCAATCCCGTCTCCTCCGCTTCAAGGAAGAAGTCCACCCCACCCCGGCAGCCCCCTTCGCTCCCGCGCCAGAAGACCAACTGGTCGCGATTCGCGCCATCGACCGCTCATCCAACGGCTCCCCGGCCCTGGCGGGCTAGGCTGTGAGTCCATCACGATTCGTAGGCAGGTCGGACATTCCGGTCTGGCCACCCACCACATAGAGCCCGGCACGAAACCTCTTCTCTCCGGTGCCTGATGAGAAGTGTCAGGACACGTTGTCACAATCCTGGGATCCAAGGCCAGCGCTTAATTCACCAAGTGACACTTGACCAGACGGACGACTCTTCGCTATAGAATTCAACCGTTGGGCAAACTGAGAACCGTGAATGCACTGGCCTACTCTTTAACCCTCCGCTGGGTCTCAACCATCTCCGGCCCGGTCTTACTGCTTTTGCTCCTGGCTTGCGCTGGGTGCAAAGCCCGCGTCATTGAGGACACACCCGCCTCTTCTTCTGGAAATGCGCTCAAGGTTTACCTCTGGGAAGATTCCATTCCGGAGCCTGTTTTCGACGAATTCACCCGGCAGACAGGAATCCCCATCCAGGCAGATACGTTTGGCCAGTTGGAGGAGCTGATAGAGCGGGTTCGCAAGGAACCCTCGCGTTATGATCTTATCACTCCTTCCGACTACGCGCTGAAAATGTTGGACGACGATGGCCTGTTGCGGTCGCTACCTGCTGAATGCACAGCCTTGCGCGACCAGATCTCGGAGCGATTCCGACACCCTTGGTATGATCCGGAGCTACGGCATTGTCTGCCGTATCAATGGTCTCTAACAGGCTTAGCTTACAATAAGACCCGGGTCACCAATCCCCCAAGGAGTTGGGCTGACCTCTTTGATCCCGGCCGATGCCAAGCTTGGGCGGGCCGTGTTTCGCTCCTGGACGATGCCCGGGAGGTTCTTGGGGTGGCGATCTTAGCGAGCGGTCACGCCGGTGTCAGCACCAGCGATGCCGCAGTTCTGCTCCAAGCGGAAGCAAAGGTCCGGGGAATCCTGCCTTACATCTCCCGGCTCGACAGCGAACACTATGAAGAGGGGCTCGTCAGCGGAGCCCTTTGGATCGCGCAAGGCTATAACGGCGATTTGGCTCGAGCCCAACATCATCATCCGGAAATCGAATACGTGATTCCAAAGGAGGGGGCCATTCTTTCCGTGGACAACTTGGCCATTCCCAGCGGAGCCCAACAGGTCGCCGCAGCCTCAAGGTTCATGGCGTTTCTGCTGCAACCGGCGATCGCACGGAGAATCACCTCCGCACAGGGACTGGGAAGCACCATCAAAGACGGAACAACGGTCGGCGGCGATCTGCCGCTGGATGAAGAGATCGTCTACGGGTTACCCGCTCCTGAACGGACGTATTTGCTCAAACAGCGTGGCGCGGAAGCAGCGGCCGAGGACACCATCTGGAAAGCGGTGCGCGAGCTATAAAGAGCCACTTTTCCGACCGAAAATCGATGCAAGGCGAAAGCTCTTCCCCCATCTCCCCCAGCCAGGAACATCGCAGAGACTACTGGGCGTTTATCAGTTACAGCCACAAAGACACGGCTTGGGCTCGCAAAGTTCACTCCGGCATCGAAACCTATCGGGTTCCCCGGCGATTGGTGGGCCGCCCGACAACGTTTGGATGGCCGGTACCGCGCCGCCTGCATCCTGTTTTTCTTGATGCAGACGAACTGCCCGCCTCTGCAGATCTAGGGGACAATCTCACGAAAGCCCTGGAGACCTCACACACGCTCATCGTGGTTTGTTCTCCCCATTCCGCTGCTTCCCGGTGGGTGAACGAAGAGGTGCGGCACTACAAAAAGACGGGGGGGGCCTCCCGCGTCATCGGCCTCATCGTGGATGGACGACCACATGCCTCGGATCACCCAGTGCAAGGGCAACCCGAATGCTTTCCACTGGCGCTGCGCCGCAAGGTTACGTCCGACGGAACGATCACCCCGGAACCCGTGGAACCTCTTGCCGCAGACGTGCGCACCCACCTCCAGCCGGGAGAAGAGGCGTTGTCCTGGCCTGCCGCCAAGCTCAAACTCATCGCCGGAATCCTCGGGCTTCCTTATGACGAACTGCGTCAGCGGGAGCGTGAGCGGCAGCGGAGGCGCCACATCACCGCCTTCCTGGGCTTGGCTCTCGCCGCAGCCGGGGTTGCCGGTTACGGAGATCACCTGCGGACCCAACAGCGAGAAGAAAAGATATCCGTCCACCTCAAGACCGCCTCAGCGCTCATCGGTCAACGGCACCTTCTCCACGCGGGAGTCGAGCTCATCGCCGCCGCCGATTTAGGTCGTTCTCCCGACGAAATGGCCGATCAGCTCAACGCTGTCTCCCGCGCCCTCAATCCGATCCGCGACGTCATCCCCTCCGCCGCGCGAAGCTTGGAAAGCCTCGGCTTTTCTCCAAACGGACAGCAATTGGCCACGGCGGGCTCCGACGGTCGGGTCTCGATCTGGAATTTGCGATCCGAAGGAGCTCTCTTGCAACATCGCCGGAAGTTCAGCCCGCGTCCCGCTTCTCAGGTGACCTTTCATCCCAGCGGAACACGCATCGCCGTCGCGCTCTGGGATGGAACGGTCCGGGTGTGGCCGTTTTCCGGCGGCGGCCCCGGCACGGAGGAGTCCGTCACCTGCTCGGGCCACTACCCAAAGATCCGCCTCAACACCGTCGATTTTCATCCCACCGGCAGTTGGATGGTCTCTGCCGGGGACGACACCTTCGTCAAAATCTGGGATACCTCCACTTGGCAACTCAACGCTTCCCCGGTGATCACGGAACACAGCGATTTCACCAAGTCGGTGCGCTTCTCACGGGATGGTTCCCTCCTGGCCACCGCAGGCTTCGACGGGTGGATCAAAGTTCACTCGATCCCGGACCGCACCAAGTTAGCGGAGTTTCTGGTGCGCGACGCCATCAACCGTGCGGTGATCGCCCCGGATAATCGCACGATCATCGCCGCTGGCCGCGGAGGAAGCATCTACATCGCCGATCTCGTCGAGAAACGAGTGGTGCGCACCATGGATCGGGCCCACGGAAACCGGATCAATGACCTAGCGCTCCACCCGAGCGGCCAGAGCTTCTTTACCGCCAGTGATGATGGTTATGTCCGGCACTGGACTCTCGATCAGGAAATGAAACTGCTCCACAGCTTGGAGGATCACGGTGCCCTCAAGGAAAACCCGGAAATCGCCGCAGTGAAGATCCTTACCGTGGCATGCTCCCCCGACGGCAATACCATCGCCACGGGCGGTGACCGTGGCATGGTGAAGCTCTGGTCCCTGAACGGCGGCTCCTCACAATCGCCCTCCGACCAATTGGCCGAACTGCGTCTTCGCGTCCACCAAGCCTTCCAACCGGAAATGGAGTGAAGTCCCGACGCGGAGCCTATCTTGTAGACTCAGCGTTTCCCGGCATCGATCGTCGATAAAGGTCTTTGAAAATGGCGGCGAGGCGCAGACCGGCGGTGAGGATTTGTTGTTGCCCCGAGTCCCGCGCTTGGGTGACATAGGCCCCACTGACAGCAGGCGCCAGATGGATTGCGACGATCGGCGGTTTGTCTTGCCCATCTGGATGCGGCATTGGCTCCGCCGCAAGGATCTCCTGCAGGATGGGGCCGTAGACAACTGACTTCGCCAAAGCCGCCCCTTCCCTCCACCATTCCTCTGGATCGGTGATTGCGGCCAACTCGCGAGCGCGCCGCCAATGGGCGGAGTTGGCCTTGAGCATGGCCACACGTGCAAGGATCGCTTGCGGGTCGTTGGCGACGCCATTGCCCAGTCCATCCCAAAAAGCATGGAGCGCATCGCTGCGAGCCCCAGGATTCTGACTCTTGAGACCGAATACGTAAATCTGGTTCGCGCCACGGTCCCCGTTGGGCAAGGCCGGTGCATTAAAGAGCTGGGCACAGTGACAAGGCTGATGCATGTCCCCGGCCACGTGAAATAGCCACAGAAGATCGATCGATTTTTCCTCTTGGGACAACGCCGGATCAGGGATGCGCGCGAGGACCATGGCCAGAGTTTGCAACGAATTGAAACCTCCGAGGGGTTCTTCGAGGTCAGGTGACCACAACGTGACTGGCTGATGAGCCTCGCCTCCCACGGCCGATGGCCGGGCCTGGATGGGAAAGTCCGTGAAATGCCGGGATTCCCGGTGATAGAGCGACCGAATCTCCTCGGCCCGCGCATAGCCTTTTCCCTCCCGGATCAGGTCCGCCCAAACGGCGGCTTGGCTGAAATACCACCGCATCCGGGACTCGGGAGACGGCCCATCTCCGAGTTCTTCAGCAATCTTGGCGGCGAATAGTTCTTCATGCGTGGGGTTCGCCTCCAAAAGACTCATGACCCAATCACGCTCCTGAAGGGTGAGCTCGTCGAAGGCAATCTGTGCGACGAGCTTGTGACCTCCGTCCCACCAAGCCGCCAGCGGTTGCGGTAGGAGGAAGAGGGCCAGCACCAACAAGGAAAAACAAACGTCAACCCGGTGCATGGTGCCACACAGCGCGGACCTGAGCCTGAGTCCACGGCGCCGCACGCGAGCGCCACCATTCACCGTTGAGCCTCCCCGTCTCCCAGTTTATCCATGCTCACGTCCACAACCAAACCGGGTTAGAACTCGGCGTTTTCCAGGATCTCAAGCACCGGACTACCCTAGCTGGCGGCCGCCGTTGGTGCAAGGCTTGAGAAAGCGGAACGATAATCACTCGTCCCCGGATCGCCCAACCGTCCTCTGCGGTCCATTTGTTTGGAGTCGTTCCACGTCCGCGAGAGAGTAGATCGATGTCCTTGGTCGCTCTGGGAAATCCGTGCAGCGCCACGGCCAATCCACCACACAAGGCATAGGGAACTTTGGCTCGCTCCAGTGCGCGTACGCGCCGTGAGCAACTCCCGCCGGATGTCAAACATTGATCGAACTTCACCCCAGTATCCGATCGGCGCAAATCAGTTCCGCCGATCGGGTCCGGAAATTCCGGAATGCAGCGAGAGCCGATGTCAGGCCTTTTGTCCATCGAATTTCATGAACTCTGGCCAAACCTGCCTCACGCGCCTTGAATTTAGGAGTGGCCACAGATCGTTTGTCCCCGTTCGAATCCTCACGTACATCGTCACAAGAGGAGAGCATTTGACGAGATGACCCTCAAAAGGCCGCAACCGCCAAAGGTAAAGGAAGAGGAAGAGACCGTTTCGGTGCGATTCGGGTCAGCGATGATTGTGCCGGATCCTAAAAATCATAGAGAGCCACGCCCCCTATTTGTGTGAGGTTGGCTTGGGCAATCCCCAGCTCGACAGTTCCAGATCGGGCCCTAGGAACTCCGTAGAAGAAGGCGGGTCGTTGTGCTAAGAGGTAATGGGCCGCTTCGCGATGAAGTGGAGCAACCCATCAGAAGTCACCTTCTTGGGGCCGAGGTTTGGCGGCGCTTTCTTTTTCTTCGCGCGCCTCGGCTTCCGTGGTGCGCAGGTTGCCCGAAACCGAGGCGTAAGCCACCATGGCGGCGATCAGAATGGCGAGCAGGGGAAGCAGGAGCAGTCCTTCGAGAAAAGTCATAACAGAATTGGGTTTGACGCACCAAGGGAGTGATCCGCCGGCCAGCAGATGCTCCCTACTTTGTTACGCCCCGGATTGATGGAACGAAGCATTCCTTCTTCTGCTTTCCGTGTCTTCCGTGGCTGCCCCCTCTCTGCCGCTCGTTCGGGCATTCCTCTTCGCGCCTTGGACCCGATCGCGCGAGTCGCGATTTCCTTGGCCCGTTCCGGAAAAGTTTTTGGGGCAAAATCTGCACCGATGGTTCGAGAATGGTGAAAGGGAAGGGCGATTTTGCGTGGCGCATTTCGATGGCGCACAGTGCAATTCTTGCCCGGATGATCAACGCGGCGAAAAGATCTTCCTGAGATCTTCAGGAAGCCTTGACCATCGCAGCAGGCGTGTCGTCAGCGTGGAAATTGCCTGGCACCAAAACTCATCCGGAACGGTGTCCAAGTTTTCGTAAATTTTCCGCCTCTATTCGCCACGTTATCGCTCCTAACAGGCCGCTGGTGAAGTCGATTTCCGGGAGGTTCGCCGAACCCTCGAAGAATGCTAAACTCATGAAAA